>Ga0209201_1000067_pt1 | contig 161358 bp, 147 predicted proteins | sample AD_UKC055_MetaG_FD_184411 | JGI IMG/M metagenome (GOLD analysis project Ga0209201, IMG submission 184411) | Active sludge microbial communities of municipal wastewater-treating anaerobic digesters from USA - AD_UKC055_MetaG (SPAdes) (version 2) | ecosystem: Engineered > Bioreactor > Anaerobic... | reverse complement strand
GACCCGGGCTGTCTGACGGGCTTAAAAACCCAAGACCAAAACGGTCTGCCACGCCGGAACCTAATCCATGAAAGAACTTTTACCTAAACCGGACATTTTGCGAAAGAGCGGATTTAACATACAAGACAAGATAGACAAAACAGACGTGATGGACTGTCGGAAATAGTCCATCAATGTCCCCCCGTCAGCGGGACGAATCGAACCGGAAGCAGATTCCGCGTGGTGATTTCGCCCTTCTGGTCCTTCGACACGAGGACGAGGCTCTGGACCATGAAGAAGCCCCCCACGGGAATGATCATGCGGCCGCCATTCTTCAGCTGCTTGACGAGAGCAGGAGGGATGTGACCTGCCGCCGCCGTGACGATGATGGAATCGAAGGGGGCCTTCTCGGGCCACCCGTAATAGCCGTCACCTTCTTTCACCTCAACGTTGGAATAGCCCAGCCTTCTCAGTCTCTCTTTCGAAGAGGCGGCAAGCTCCGGGATGATCTCCATGGTGTAGACCTTTTTGACCAGGGGGGATAGTACGGCCGCCTGATAGCCGGAGCCGGTCCCGATCTCGAGAACGGTTTCCCCTTTCCTGACCTTGAGAACCTCCGTCATGAAGGCCACGATGTAGGGCTGGGAGATCGTCTGGCCGTGGCCGATGGGGAGGGGCCCGTCATCGTAGGCCCTCGACAGAAGACCCTCCGGCACGAAGAGGTGCCTGGGAACTTCCCGCATGGTCCTCAGGACCTCGGTGTCTTCGATCCCCCGATCGGCAATCTGCTCCTTCACCATGGCATTTCGCCGCTTCTTATAGGGATCATCGGCCGCAGACGCCGCAGGGACATGAATCATGATGATGACGGACAGGATCAGGACCACGGGCAAGTGCGGCCGGGGACTCTTTACCCCCTTTCCAGTGCGATTTGTCCTTATCGCTGACATCGACTCGTACATGGCGGGTTCTCGGGACGCCTTGGATGTGATATGGTTAACTTATAGAGGTATTCTTTTCGAAGGTCTATCAATTTCGGGGGGTGGCGAAAAGAGATGTTCTACAAGATTGCCGCCGATACGGTGATTATCATCCATTTTCTGTGGATCGGGTTCGTCATCTTGGGTTTCCCCGTCGCCCTCTATTTCAACTCCGCGAAGTGGCGTCTCATCCATCTGGCGGCCGTCATCCTGATGATCGGCATGCAGGCGACGCGGACGATCTGCCCTCTCACCTATCTCGAGGCCTGGCTGAAGTCGGGCGGAAATGCAAAAGAAGTCTATGCCGGCGCCTTCATCGCTGAGTGGATTGAGCGGCTGATCTATGTCGAGGACGTGACGCTGGAGAAGATCATGTACGCCACGATAGCCTACTTTGTGCTCATTCTCCTTTCCTTCTGGTTCCGGCCCCTGCGGTTCAAGAAATAGAAAAAAGGGGACAGGCTACTTTTTCTACCACCGGATGAGCTGGTATTTGAACGTATATTTCAATAACTTAAAAAAAGTAGCCTGTCCCCTTTTTTTACGATCTGGCCGATTTTGTTCGACCGTCAGTTGCACACAAATGTCTTCCCCCCCGCCACAAGCCTGCTGCCCCGAGCGTGGAAAGCGGCGGAATAAACAAATAACAACGCGCAGACGATGAGGAATGAACGGGTCATGACAGGCACCTCCTCATGAAAGGGGCAGTTTATATTGAAAGAGGCTCTCTTTTGGAGAGACTTGAATATACGAGAAATTAAGGGGGTGTGTCAAACACTAAGGCCGTTGGAAAGCAGTCGGTTGTCACGGAAGAAAGAAAATCTCGGCACTTCGCATCTCAGTGGCTCGGTCTTCCTGAGGAGAGCGGGAACGAATCACTTTCATGAACACCCCTCACGGCCGGGCAGACTTGAGAATAAAGGCCTCAATGTCGCGCAGCACATCGGCGCTGTGCATGTATTTGTTCGAAGGGCAGGCAATCAGGGTTGCGTGGGGCAGCTTCTCCGCCAAGAGACGAATGTTGGCGAAGGAGTGCAGCGTGTCCGTGGGCGCGTATGCCAGTGCCACGGGTATTTGCACGCTGTCCAGACGCGGCCAGACCTGGTAGCGTGCTTGAATGGCGGCCGTCGCCGAGAGTTTTAGCCTCCGGGGGTGGGCCGTGAGCAGCGTTTCCCTGTACCGCGCCATCTGTTCCGGCTCATTTTTGACATCGCAGACGAACCTCTTCAGATACCAGATAATGAAGTACTTGATCCCGTGATAGGAAGAGGCCGGCAGAAAAAGCAGCCACTGCAGATACCAGGGCGCCTTGAAATCGCTGTTGGGTGCGATCAGGAATGCCGCCCCCGCTTTCAGCCTGCCCCCCTTAAGGGCCTCCAGCAGCGCGGTGGCGCCGAGAGAGCTGCCGATTGCCGTTGCGCGCGGCGAGTCAATCCCGAGGTGGCCGCAGACGAGGATCAGGTCTTCGGCCATCCGTTCAATACTGAAATCCGCCGGGGTCAGATTCTCGTTCTCGAAGAGGGCCGATATCTTTTCCCGTGTTTCGATGTAATAGACCGGCCGTCGAGCGGCCATGACCTTCAGCAGGGGCGCCCATCCGGACACGGCAGAAACCCACCCCGCCACAAAGACGACGGGATCCTCGCTGACAGGCTCCCTGGGCCGCCAGGTCATGACCCGCAGACGGACACCCTCCTGCACGGGAACCATAAACTCTTCATAGGCTGACTCCCCGACGGCGACGGGATCCGATGGTGAAAAAGGGGACAGGCTACTTTTTTGATCTATTTTTTTATGCTTCAAAACTTTTTACCTTCAGCAGTCTTAAAAAAGGTGCCTGTCCCCTTTAGAATGAAATGGGTGGGCAGATAGATGAGCAAGGGGTACAGGACCATGCAGGCAATGAGGTATCCCTCCGGGCTCAGGATGTCCTGTTTCATACCGAAGGGCCCCCACACCCAGTTGACGTTCTTCCCGGGATCGGTGAAGTAAAAACTGACGGGAAGGACAACCCAGGCAATGAGGATCTGAAGGGTAAGCCCCCGCCTGTCGTAACCCAGTTTGAATATACCCCAGAGGATGATGATCGGCACGAAAAGGTGAAAGAGGGAGAAGAGCCGAAGCCACAGGGGGAAGGAGCTATCCAGCATATAGGCCGTCCCGCCGGGGTAATGGAGGCCCAGGAAGAGGCGACCTGCCAGTTCCAGGGTCCAGCCCGTGTTGATAAGGAGTACCGAAAGGGCCTGGCTCGATAAAAGTAGGGGGCTTTCAGCCCAGAGGGCGGCAAGAAGGATGAAGTTCGATATGTCCGAGAACCATAGAAAATTCTGGGGCCCGTAGAATTTCCAGTAGGCGGGGACCCAGAAAATCACCCAGAGGGTGTAGGTCACCTTGAGCCATCCCGGAAGCCGTCCGGTTAATTTCATTGGAGGGGTCCTTTTTTGCCTTTGAGATTTGGAAGGATTTTCTTTATCTTTATGATGGAGTCACGGGCAAGATTTCAACAGGAAAATGATCCCCCGTGAGAGGTATTTCGATGCCTGCGATCCGGGAAAGGTTTTCGATCCCCCTTGCCGTCACGGCCCTGGGGCTGTCCGCCGTCATTACCCAGATTACCGTCATCCGGGAGTTCATCAATGTATTCGAGGGAAATGAAGTCGTCCTGGGCCTTCTTTTTGCCTTCTGGCTTCTCTACACGGGTGCCGGGGCCTGGCTCGCGAAATTCATCAGGCAGGCGCCCCGTCAGAAGGCGGCTTTCCAGGTCTGCCTTTTCTGTGTGGCCCTTCTGCCGCCGTTGCTGGTGGCCGCGATCCGGCTCCTGAGAAATCACGTCTTCATCCGTGGGGAACTTCCCGGAGTCGCCGACCTCATCCTGACGGGTTCCGCGGTCCTCCTCCCCTATTGCCTGGTGTCGGGGGCGCTCCTCACCCTTGCCTGCGCCCTCCACGCCGAGGCGAAACCCGGCGGGGAGGCCATCGGCCGGATCTACTTTCTCGACAGCCTGGGAAGCATCGTTGGCGGGCTTCTCTTCACCTTCGTCCTGGTCCGCTTCTTCGGAAACCTCACCTCCCTCCTCGTGCCGGCCCTGCTCTGCCTTGCCGCCTTCCTCCTGCTTCCGTCCGGCTGGCGGACCCGTCCGGCGGCTTACATCCTCGGTTTTTCCGCGTTCATCCTCGCCCTTTCCGGTTTCTTTATCCCCGTAGAGAGGTTCACCATCGAGCGCCTATTCGCGGGTCAGGAGGTCATTGATTTCCGGGAATCCCCCTACGGTCGAATCGTCATTACGCGGGAGCACGACCAGATCTCCTTCTTCGAAAACGGGGCACACCTCTTCTCGACCCCCAACACCTTCGCCAGCGAGGAAACCGTCCACTACGCCCTTCCCCAGATCCGGGATCTTCACTCCGTGATGCTCATCTCCGGCAGCGTGGCCGGCGTGCCGGACGAGGTTCTGAAGTACGGGGTGAAGCGCCTGGACTGCGTGGAGCTGGACCCCGCCATCATCGAACTGGGACTCCGGCATCTCGGGATCCGGCATCCGGGGGCGGTCCGCCTTCATCTCGAGGATGGAAGGAAGTACGTCGAGCGCTCCACTGAGACCTACGACGCCATCCTTTTGAGTGTTCCGCCGCCGGACGCCCTGCAGCTCAATCGCTGCTACGCCCGTGAATTCTTCGAGGCGGCAAAGTCACGCCTCCGGCCGGGCGGCGTCCTGAGCTTCGCGGTGCCGGGCGCCGAGAATTACATCAGCCCCGACCAGGCGGCCCTGCTCTCGACGCTCAAGCGGACCCTGCAGGGGGTCTTCAATAACGTCCTCATCATCCCGGGGGAGAGGAATATCTTCATCGCCTCCGACGGCCTCCTCTCGGCGGACGCGGCGGCCCTCATCGAAGCGAAGAAGATCCAGACGACCTATGTGAACCGCCATTATCTCGCGGGCCGCGTCACACCGGAGCGCCTGGCCTTTGTGGCGGCAAGCCTGCGGGATGATGTCCCGGAAAACAGGGACTTTCGGCCCGTGGCCTTCTTTTTCCGGATGAAGCTCTGGCTTGCAATGTTCCAGCAGAACCACGGCCCCATCCTGATCGGGGCGGCCGTACTCTTCCTGTTTTATTTTCTCCGCATCAGCATGGTCAGAAAAACCCTCTTCACGACGGGGTTTCTCGCCTCGGCCATGGAGATCGTCATCCTCTTGAGTTACCAGATCCTCCACGGAACGGTCTACACGGGCATCGGGTTCATCGTGGCCGCCTTCATGTTCGGGCTGGCCGCCGGGAGCCTGGCAGCGAGCCGTGTCATCGAAAGGGGCGCCCGGATCGGAAAAGGCACCCTCCTCGGACTGGAAGGGGCCATCCTGGCCTACACTGTCGTCTACATTCTGGCCCTCGCCTTCGGCAGGGGACTCCTGACAGACCCGGCCTTCGCCCTCCTCACGGCCGTCATCGGGGCCCTCACGGGGGCGGAATTCCCCGTGGCCGCGAGGCTCATCTCCTCCACGCCCGGCGAGACGGCCGGTTCCCTTTACGCGGCCGACCTTTTCGGTGCGAGCCTGGGGGCCGCGGCGGTGAGCCTCTTCCTCATTCCCGCAATGGGTATCTACATGACCTGCCTCATCCTCCTTGCCGTCAAGGTCCTCGTGATGACGGCCCTCGCCCTCTGGAGAAACGGCGCCTGACACCGCCACCGATTCGCGGGACGGCAAAAAATGATTGGCATTACTGTTGTTCATGATATGATGACTTTTAATCAACTCGCCGCGCGGGAAAAAGACCTTCCAGGGGAAACGGCAATCCGCGAAAGATGAAAGAACCGGCAGGTCAGGCATGCTTCCTCAGAATGTCGAGGAGGGATCTCCTCAAGGCGGGGCTGGTCTGCGCGATATCGGGATTTCCCTGCCGGGCCCTTGCCGCGTGGAGCCCTTCGTCGGGCCGCAACGAGAAGACGATCACGCTGAACGACGCCCCCGAGAAGCTCTGGGAGTGGTCGAAGGAAGTTCGGTTCCAGAGGGCCTCGGCTGGAAATGTCCAGTGCCTCACCTGCCCCAACATGTGCCTCCTCCCCCCCAACGCGCGAAGCCGGTGCCAGTCCCACGTCCACAAGGACGGCAAGCTCTACACCTTGGTCTACGGCAATCCCTGCGCGGTGCACGTGGACCCCATCGAGAAGAAACCCTTTTATCACTTCCTGCCCGGGACACGGTCCTTCTCCATCGGCACCACCGGGTGCAGCTTTCACTGCCTGAACTGCCAGAACTGGCAGATTTCACAGGTGAAACCCGAAGACGTGAATTGCTACGCCCTCTACCCGGAGGCCGCCGTCGAGAAGGCCGTCGAGGCGAAGTGCCGGACCATCGCCTTCACCTACAACGAGCCCACGACGGCCCTGGAGTACGCCCTCGACACCTTCCGTGTCTCGCGAAAGCGAAACGTGCGAGGGGTCTGGGTCTCCAATGGCTTCATCAACAGGGAGCCTCTGCTGGAGCTCTGCAAGAATCTTTCGGCGGCGCGCATCGACGTCAAGGGCTTCTCCGACGAGATGTACCGGAAGCTGAACGCCGGGAGGCTTGGCCCCGTCCTGGAAACCCTGAAGATCCTGAAGGCGGAAGGGGTCTGGCTCGAGATGATCGTCCTCATCGTCCCCACTTACACGGACCGGATGGAGATGGTGAAGCAGATGTGCGGGTGGTTCCTGAAGAACCTGGGCCCCGACTACCCTGTTCACTTCCTCCGCTTTTACCCCCAGTACAAGCTGACACACCTGCCCCCCACCTCGATTTCCTTCCTGGAGGAGGCACGGAAAACCGCCCTTTCCGAGGGGCTTCATCATGTGTACGTGGGAAACGTCCCCAACGCGGAATCCAACCACACCTACTGCCCCGGCTGCAAAAAGAAGATCGTCAACCGGGTCGGGTTTTCGGTGACGGAAAACCGCGTCAAAAACGGCAAATGCGGCTACTGCGGGCGGCGCATCGCGGGGGTGTGGGCCTGAGCCATGAAAAAACCACGCCTGAGATCGGACATCCAGATGGCCGTCTCCACCCTGAAGGGACGCCAGGTCATCACCTTCCATGACCCCTTTCAGCTCGGCGGCATGACCGTGGCCGTCGACATGGCTCTCTTGCCCCTCCTGGAGCTTCTCGACGGGCGGCACGACGTCCGGGAAATCCAGATGGAGATGATGAGCCGCCAGGGCGGACGCCTGGTCTTCCAGACCGAGATCGAGTCCTTTCTCAATCAACTCGACAGGGTCTTCCTTCTGGACAGCGACCTTTACCGGGAAAGAATGCAAAAGATCCGGGAGGAGTTCGGAGGCGAGTCGAAACGCTCCTTCGTCCACGGCGGGAAATGCTACGACACCGATCCGGCGGGGCTCTCGCGGTTCATCGAGGAGGTCGAAAGCACCCTCCCGCCGGAAGACGGGGAGGACTCCAGACACATCAGCGGGATCCTCTCACCCCACATCGACATCCAGGTCGCGCAGAGGACCTACGTCGGCGCCTACCGATCGATCAGGGGAAAGTCCTACGACCTCATCATTCTCCTCGGCGTGAATCACAACCCCCAGGATGGTCTCTACTCCCTCTCCGGCAAGGATTATCTCACGCCCTACGGCGAGCTCCCGGCGGACGGGGATCTCGTGAGCGACCTCCGGGATAAACTCCCGAAGGGCACGCTCTCCACCGACGACTTCGGCCACAAGATGGAGCATTCCATCGAGTTCCAAACCCTCTTCATCCACCACTACCTGAAGAACTCAACCCCTATCGTGCCCATCCTCTGCGGAAGCATACACGAGTTCATCCTCGGCAATAAAAACCTGTTCGGGGACGAGCGCTACCAGTCCATGCTCGCCGTCCTGACGGACGTCATACGGGAGAGAGACGGTAAGGTCCTATGCGTGGCCGGCGTGGATTTCGCCCACGTGGGACTGAAATTCGGAGACACCCTGCCGGCCGATGCCCTCCTTCCCCGCACCCGCTCCAATGACGAAAAAATCCTGTCCTTTCTCCTGCAGGGTGAAACGGAAAAGATTTTCGAAAATGCCGTCGAGACAAAGGACCAGTACAAGGTCTGCGGCCTTCCGGCCATCCTGTTGCTGTCGGACCTGCTGCGGGGAAGCCGCCGCAGCCTCATGGACTACGAAACATACAATGAAGCCGTGACGCAGAGTGCCGTCACTTACGCCTCCGTCCTTTTTTGCGGGCAGTAACCTTCCCATTCCTTTTTTCCATCCCCCACGAACAGCAGGGCCTGACATGCAAGGCTCCGGGCTTTTTCCCTTGACTCGGAATCCCATTCTGCTATTTTTCCCTCGATTTGTGACGCTGACAAACATGGACAGGGGGAGCGCCAAGATGGCACGGAAGGTGAACGTCGATCACGTCTTCTACAGGAATCCGACCAAGTATTACCCCACCGTCGATCGGGCGGAGGGCGTCTACATCTACGACAGGGAGGGAAAGGCCTACATCGACGGCTCCGGCGGCGCGGCCGTGGTCAACATCGGTCACAACGTCGGGGAAATCGAAGAGGCGATGCTGAAGCAGGCAAGCCGTGTCGCCTTTACCCACGGCACGCACTTCACGAGCGAGGCGGCCATCGGGCTGGCCGGCCGGCTCGTCGCCATGAGTCCCAGGGGCCTGAGCCGCGTCTACTTCCTCTCCGGCGGTTCGGAGGCCGTGGAGACGGCCGTGAAGATGGCACGCCAGTACCAGGTGGACCGGGGCTGCCCCCTGAAGTACAAGGTCATCTCCCGGTGGGCGAGCTATCACGGAAACACCCTGGGCGCCCTCGCGCTGAGCGGGCACACGGGACGGCGCAGGTATTACCAGCCCCTCATCCAGCACACGCCCCACATCGTCCCCGCCTACTGCTACCGCTGCCCCTTCGGCCTCGAACCGAAGAGGTGCTCCATCGAGTGCGCCGACGACCTGGAGAAGGCCATCCTCTACGAGGGACCTGATTCGGTTTCCGCCTTCATCGCCGAGCCCGTCGTGGGTGCCACGGCGGGGGCCCTGGTGCCGAAGGACGGCTACTTCCAGCGAATCCGCGAGATCTGCGACCGTTACGACGTGCTCCTCATCGTCGACGAGGTCATGTCCGGTGTGGGCCGTACGGGGAAGAACTGGGCCATCGACCACTGGAAGGTGGTACCCGACATGATCGTCGCGGCGAAGGGGCTCGCGAGCGGCTACACGCCGCTCTACGTCGTCGTGGCCAGGGAAGAGATCCACCGGGTCATCAAGGAGAAAAACGGAATCTTCGTCCACGGCCACACCTACAGCCAGAACCCCCTCTCCTGCGCGATCGGCTCTGCCGTCCTGGATTATATCAAGAAGCACGATCTCGTCGCCGCCTCGGCGAAAAAGGGAAAATACCTGCTTCAAAAACTGAAGGGGCTTTACAGGCACTCCATCGTCGGGGATGTACGCGGCCTGGGGCTATTTGCAGGCATTGAGTTTGTCCGGGACAGAAAAACGAAGGAACCCTTTGATCCGAAGAAGAGGCTCAATGTCCTCATCGGGAACCGGGCCTTCGCCAAGGGCCTCATCACTTACCCGGGCGGTGGCGGGGCCGACGGCGTGCGCGGAGATCACATACTCCTCGCGCCGCCTTTTATCATCACAAAAGCCCAGATGGACCGGATGGTCGAGATCCTCGATGAATCCATTCAAGAAATTTCGAATGAAATTTCTTGAGTTTTGAATTTTGAATTGAAGCGGGTTTGGGCCTTATGCCCATAGCCCTTAGCCTCAAGCCTTGGCCGGCAGGGCCATTAGACAAAATAGACGAGATTCTCATGCAAAAAGTCATCATCACCGCAGCCATTACGGGAAGCCGCATGATGCGGGACGTGGCGCCCTACATCCCCATCACGCCCGAGGAGATCGCCCAGTCGGCCATCGAGTGCTGGCAGGCGGGAGCTTCGATCGTCCACATCCACGTCCGGGACCCCAACACGGGCCTGGGTGCCCAGGACCTCGGCCTCTTCCGCAAGGTGGTCGAGAGGATCCGCGAGAAGACGGATCTGATCCTGAGCCTCACGACGAGCGGCATCCCCGGCCGCAACCTGCCGATTGAAGATCGCCTGGTGCCGCTTCAGCTGAAGCCGGAGCTCGCCTCTTTCGATGCCGGGTCCATCAACCTGGGCGGGAGCGTCTTCATCAACGCGCCGGAGTTTCTCGACGCGGCCGCCAAGAAGATGAAGGAGGCGGGGGTGAAACCCGAGATCGAGGTCTTCGACTCGGGGATGCTGGTGACGGCCCTTCGCATGCGTGACCAGGGGAAACTCGACGAGCCGCTCCACTTCCAGTTCGTCCTCGGGACACCCTGGGGCGCGCCGGCCACACCGAAATCCTTCCTGCACCTCCACGAGCAGATGCCGTCGAACGCAACCTGGTCCATCATCGGCATCGGCCGGGGGTATCTCCCCATGGCCATGATGGCCCTCATCATGGGCGGCCACATCCGCGTCGGGATGGAGGACAACATCTACGTGAATCCCGGCGTGCTGGCCAGGACCAACGCCGAACTCGTGGATCGTGTCATCCGCATCTGCAGGGAATACGGGCGGGAGGTGGCAACCCCTGCGGAGGCAAGGGAAATTCTGAGCTTCAAGCGGAAGGCCTAGGGTGCGCCGGGCAGGTTACCGGACCTTTGGCAGACATACACGAAGACGCAGTAAAACCCGCTCCAGAGCGGGTTTTCTCGTTACAAAAGGAGTCCGTGATGAGCGTCTATGAAATGTCGATGCTTCTTTGCTTCGGGGCAAGCTGGCCCCTATCGATTGCCAAGTCGCTGCGGACGAGGGTCGTGGCTGGGAAAAGCCCCCTGTTCATGGCGGTGATCGGCTTTGGCTACCTGTCGGGCATCGTCCACAAGCTGATCTACTCCCTGGACTGGGTCCTCGCTCTTTACGTCCTGAACCTCGTCATGGTGGCCGCGGACCTGTCGCTTTATTATTACTATTCCGCGAAGAACAGAAAGGCGTCACCTTCTTGAATCACCTATCGTGGAAAAGCAAAATGTCAAGCCTGACCCCTCACTTCACTTTTCCCCAGCAGATCGAGGTAGTCCTCCATGGCTGCATTCACCACCTCCAGCGCATGGTCCCGGCCATAGAGCTTTTCTATCCAGATGGACTTTTCCTGACCCGGGATGAGTTTGTAGGTACTGAAATAGTGCTTCAGGCGTTCCACCAGGACTTGGGGCAACCAGGGTATGTCCTCCACCTTGTCCCAGACCGTGTCGTTCGCCAGAACGCCGATGATCTTGTCGTCCGCAAGGCCGTTGTCGATCATCTGAATGCCGCCCACAACGCGGGCGTTCAGGATCACCTCCGGATGGTTCACCGAGCGCTCGCTGATGACGCAGATGTCCAGCGGGTCGCCGTCTCCGCCAGACGAACGGGGGGAGAGCCTGCCAAGCTTTTCGCCGCAGTAGGTGCGAGGGATGAACCCGTAAAGCGTGGGCGGCTGGGAAGAGGTGCGCTGCGGACGGTCCACCCGCAGGTATCCGGAGAGTTTGTCCACCTCGTACTTGACCGTGTCAAACGGGGTGATCTCGATGTAAGCATGTACGATATACGGCGGATTGGGTCCCACCTCAAGCCCATGCCAAGGATGAGGCCTCCAGCGGGAAAACGAATCACTTTTCATCATGGCTGCAGGTTAAATTCTCAGCTCAGTTATTGCAAGGGGAAAAACACCCTTCTCAGGTTATTTGATCCTCGATAAGCTTCCCGGCCCCGACAGTGTTTTCCCGCAAGTACCGCCGTCGATCGTCACCGCAAGCAGGTCCCGCTGTCCCAGAAATACTACGAGAAAAAAAGAACAGAAGGCAAAAAACACAACCAGTCCATCCGGGCACCGGGACGGCATCTCTGCCGGGTCACCTTCAAGATGCTGAAGGACAACAGATGGTACAGACTCGCCCAGTAAAACACATTTTTATGTTGAAATACAGCCTGTTATGGTGGATCGCCTAATCAGCGATTACTCTTATCCCTTCATCTTGCAATTCTGGAAGGCACATTGCAGCATCCACTCGCTAGGAACCGGGATTTCGGGCGCACGAGCCTGGTGGCTGCCCGCCTCTTACAGAGCCTCAACTGCGTCTTAATGGATCGGCACGCCCGGGACGGTCCCACCGAAATAATCTCGTACTTTTTTGTCTTAACGCCGGAGTCCCGGCTGGCAACGATCAGCCGGGGGACAGCGCCCAAGACCCTTGCCTTTATTTGTTCTTCGAACAACCTCACCTGAAAAAATCTGTTGACAATTATTCAAAACAGGCTTTAAGTACTTGTAAAAATAAGTCTTATCCGCCTTTTCGGTTTCATTGCCCTCTGGGGGATGGGCAAGCGAACACTCCTCATTCTTTCCTTCAACCTCAGGTGACCATCTGCTTTCGCGTTTCTTCGAACATCGGTTGTTTTCGGCATGTATCCGTTGCCTGGTTCGTTCATTTCTTGATAACACATTTATCGTAGGTGGTGCGGTATTATACTGCGGGTCCCCGCCATTGTCGGAACATCAGAACACGTTCAGCCATCGGGGAAGTCAAGGAGGATTGATCATGCGTTTCGGAAAATCAAGAAAGGATGTCACGCAAGCTGCCGTGATCATTCTGTTGATCGTCCCGTTTCTGCTTTGCACCCCGGCTGTGAATCTCATGGCCCAGACGGGGAGCGCCGCTGATCAAAAGCGGGATGCTTTGATCACGGACTTAAAGGACCCCGACAAAAAGATTCGTATTTGGGCCGCGGAACAACTTGGTAACTATTGGGACAAAGCTATAGTGCCGCCCCTCATCACCGCACTCAAGGATCCCGAGCCTTCGGTACGTGCCGCTGCTGCAAAGTCACTGGGGAATCTTAGCGACAGGGGAGCGGTTCAGCCCCTCATCGCGGCGCTGAAGGATCCCGATCCGTCGGTGCGCGCCGCCGCTGCAGGAGCCCTCGGGAACCTGAATGACAAGGCAGCGGTGCCGCCTCTCATCGTTGCACTCCGGGATCGCGATAGAAATGTACGCGTTGCGGCAACGGAATCACTCGGTTACCTGGGGCATCGGGCTGCGGTGCGGCCCCTCGTCACCGTGCTCAAGGATGGTGAGCCGTCGGTGCGCGCCGCCGCTGCAGGAGCCCTTGGGAACCTGAGTGACAGGACAGCGGTGCCGCCACTCATCGCCGCACTCAAAGATGCCGATAAGGGTGTACGGCTTGGAGCCGCGGAAGCACTCGGGAAGCTGGGGGACAGGACTGCGGTGCGGCCCCTTATCGCCGCGCTGAAGGATCCCGAGCCGTCGGTACGTGCCGCTGCTGCAAAGTCACTGGGGAATCTTAGCGACAGGGGAGCGGTTCAGCCCCTCATCGCTGCGCTGAAGGATCACGATCCGTCGGTACGTGCTGGTGCTGCATGGGCACTCGGGAAGCTGGGCGACAAGGCCGCGGTGCGGCCCCTCATCGCCGCACTCAAGGATCCCGAGCCGTCGGTACGTGCCGCTGCCACAGGGTCGCTCGGGAAGCTGGGGGACCAGGCCGCGGTGCCTGCTCTCGTCGAAGTCATGAAGACGGATAGCGCAAGATACATACGCTGTGAAGCCGTGATGGCGCTCGAAGGTCTCAAATACATGGTGTCGTATGAATACCGCCGGCCATGCTATGCGGAAACCGGCAGTGCCGGTCCGGGCCCCCCGCCCCCGCATGATCCGAAGGGTGGCGGCAAGGCTATAGCGTTCTGGAACACATGGTTCGAGAATCGGGACGAAAAGTCCCGTGCGGAAGTGCTGAAGAAAGACAAGACTTACACTTTCGTGCTGGACATTTCCAAATATCCCTATTTCAGGGACTCCAAAGCAGAGCCCGACCCCTCTGTCATAAAAAGTATCGATGAGGCGCGCAAAGAGGGCAAGAGTTCCATTCGTTTCAGGATCAGGCCGATCTTCCATGGGGGTTTTCTTCGTTTCACGGACAATCAGCGTGCATGGGAAGAACTTAAAGTAGACATCGACAGGCTCGTCCTGGCGGACAAGGCCACGGAAGAGAACAATGAGAAAAAAAAGGTCGGGCTGTCTTCGGGGGAGATCAAACTGCAGGACTTTGCCCATGAGGTGCAGGCAGGCGAAGTCAGGTTCGATGTAACGGCCGAGCGAGCGGGAAACGCCACGATTCTCATCACGATCTGGGATGAAAAAGGGATGATACCCCTGGATCATCTGTCTATGTCCGTGAGGGTGATCGATGAGCCCGTACAAGCCGGTGGACGAAGCCCCGCAGGCGCCGGGGTTTTTACAGCGCCCGATGCGGCCCCGTCGGCCGCGGCCGGAGGGCGGCCCGTAAGCGACACAGTCCCGCTCAGGCAGGGTCGCCAGACGCTTCTCAATGTCTCCTCCGATTTTTCGACGGCAGGCCCCCTGATCGCCGATGCCGCTTTTTACATCTTTGAGAAAAGCCCCAGGGGCAAGAGTGTTGTTCTCTTTGCCGCAAAGACGGCTGACGCAGCCCCCGGGGCGCCCGATGAGGTTTCCGTCTATGCCTGGGAGACCCTATCCCTGCTCAGCAACTATATCGAAGACCGGCTCCAGTTGATCAAGTTGATCAGGGACGCGCGCCAGAGAGCTGCAAGCCTGGACGAGAATGTCCGGAAGTACAGCTATCAGGAGGCGGCGAAAGAACTCAAAGAAAAAATGTTCAGCGGGCTCTCCGAGAGAGACGAGCAGCAGGCCGCGGCTGCCGAGAAGGCCTTTCGTGATCTGGTGCAAAAGAAAGACAGGCGGGCCATTGTCTTTGCCCGTATGCGAAACGAGGGAGGCAATCCGGTCTATCTGCCCCTGGGACTGCTGGCTGCCAACAGCTCCAGCCGCATCCTGGACAAGAGGATTATCCTGGTTCAGCCGCTTCCCAGAGAGCGTTATCCCGCGGAGACATATCCTGTACAGACCTGGACGTTCAACGTTCCCAATACCCTGCAGGGGCTCGAAGATCCTGCGAAGGGCGAGCTCGGCAAGCTGCAGCAGAATCCGCCCTATCGACGGGACATGAACACGGTGCGATCGTACTTTGAAGCGTCGGTTCCGGCTGCTGCGGTTGCCGCTCCCGAGGGCGTGATCCTGCTTTCCCACCAGGCGGGTGGAAACCTGTGGTTCACGAACGACGCCGACCGGATCACCGCGGAGAAGATCAAGCGTCAATTTCCGGCCGGCAGTGTCGCGATTCTCTCCGCCTGCTCGGCCGCTGCTTCCGAAGGAAACAACCAGGCCATTCTGGAACGGCTCAACTCCAACGGCATCGACGCCATGATTATCTCCCCTTTCCCAGTGGATGCCGAATACGGGGCGATGCTTGCGATCGAGTTTGTCCAGGCCATAGAAGCCGCAAGGAAAAATTCGCAGGCCTTCTCTCTGGCGGAACTCTTTACCACGGCCTCGGAACAAACGGCCAGGCACTTCAAGGAAAAGCAGAAAATAAATTTCGAGGATATGGACCTGGAGTTCCTGATCGCGGGGGATTACCGGATCAGGATCGCACCCAAATGACCGAGACGGCCTGAAAGGAGAAAGGCAATGATGAAAAGGATGGCAATGCTTTTGTCGGTTCTCGTCCTGGTATGCGGATTCGCTTCCGCGACGGCAGCCGTAACATGGACATCGACCCCGTCATTCCGGGCGGCGACAACTTCCGGAAGAACCATTGTGGTCATCAGCGACCTTCACGTGGGCCTGGGTAAAGATGCGAACAGCCAGTGGTATGCCGTAGAGGATTTTCGCTGTCCGAGGGCCTTTGGGGCGTTTCTGACTGAGATTTCAAAAACAGGGAACCGGAAGGTCGACCTCATCATCGCCGGTGATTTTCTGGAGATGTGGCAGACCCCGGCAGACATTCCCTGCAGGGGTGCCGGCGCAGATTTGGGCTGCACGATCGATGAGATGAAGACCCTGGCGACCCGGATCACCGCGGCCCACAAAGAAGTGTTCAAGGCCCTCCGCGACTTTTCTCAGAAAGGGGATAACCGCCTCTACATCATCCCCGGCAACCATGACTCGAGCCTGTTGATCGCGGATGTGTGGGGGCCGGTTGGAAAGGCCCTCGACGTGCGAAAAGGCCGCGTCAGCTTTGTGAGCACAGGCATATGGAAATCCGCAGACGGCATCATCGTGGTCGAGCACGGACATCAAATCGGCAGCGAGGCGAACCGATATGACTCATGGCCGAATATCGTGCAGGCCCGGGAGGGCACGGAATATATTGTCCGCCCGTGGGGAGAGCAATTTGTGCAAAAGGTGTTCAACGAGCAGGAAGACCAGTATCCGATCATCGATAACCTCTCCCCGGAGAGCGCGGGCATCCGATACCGCATGGCCGACCGGGGCGTGTGGGGCACCGGCGAGGATATCGCGCGGTTTGCCTCTTTCAACCTCTTTCAGACGTCCTTGCGCCAGAAGGTGCAGATTCTCGGCGAAGAAAACTCCCCGGAGGAAAAACCCAGGTGGAACATTCCCAGGGCCCGTGAACAGGGTCATCGCCTTTTTATCGCCGCCCTGCCGCAGGACGACCCTTTCCGCGCCGGACTTCTCGGGGATTCCGAGCAGGCAAAAAAAGCCCAAATCGAACTCGATGCGCTCGCCAGGGACGACAAGCGCCTCCCCGATGAAAATGTCAGAATGCTCTGCGAGCAGACCGAGATCCGGGGCAATGCCGTCTGCAAGATACAGACGCCCGAACTGGGGGCCACAATGCAGAAACTTCTTGTGCCGAGAGCATGGGTCCTCGCAGGTCATCTGGGTCAGAGAAAGGCGGATTTCCCGGAGATGCGCTACTTCATTTACGGCCACACCCATCTCCTTGAGGAGGCCTGGCAGCCGGACGACAAGTCGCGCTTGAAGGTGCTGAACTCGGGCGCCTTCCACCGCGTGATCGATGAAAAGGGATACCTTCTCCGCGTCAAGGCCAAGGGCATCAAACCGGAGGAAGGTCTGAAAAAGATTGCTGTCGAGGAATTGCCGCCCTGCTACACCTTTGTCCTGATCCCTCCGGGGAAGGAACCGGTGGTCTCGAATTGGGCCATGGAGGAATCCGGTCAAGTAGGCAGCATCGTGGAACCCGGGGCAAATATCTGCAAGTGATCATGAAGTTAAGTTGATTTTGCAGTCTTTCATCACTCGTTTATAAGTAAACTCGAGGCGGCTGGAGTTTGGCATCTTCTGCATCCTAAAACAAGAAGGAGAGCCAAAAGCCCTGCATTCTTTATATCCAAAAATATGTTAATTCCCCTCCCGTGAAGATCAGCGGCGAGTTTATTATATCAGCCCATACTTTTTGCGCTTGTAACGAGGTATCCGTTCGCTCAGCCCCAGGATCTCGGCCGCCCGGGTCTGATGGCGGTCCGTTTCTTCCATCCATCAGATTTTCTGATAATCCGCGATCAGTTTATCGCTGACCCGAAGGACCGTATTGCAGAGGTCGAAGAGGTCGTATGATATCTTCCCGACCGGTTCCGTCATCGTGAGCTTTCTGAAGTCCGGCCAGATCTCATCCAGAAGATACAGTTTGTCCCAGTAGTACTTGGAAAAATGCGACAGAACCTCCTCATCGTCCGGGATGATGGGCGGACGTTTCTGTTTCTTGTTCCGGATCCGGGCAATACAGGTCATCTTTTCGTAGGCGTCCGGATTGAACTCCCTCCTGACCCAGGGCAAAACCGCATTCCTCCAGGCATCAACAACATCTTTCCTCCGGCCGCTTCGGACCATCCAGTCCACGACATGGCTGATTATTTCCCCCAGGTCCGTGAGGTAGGCGACAAAATGAAGCTGAAGGTCTTTCCGGTTTCCCTCTGAAGCCTGCATTCGACGAAACGCCTCGTTGGCCGATTTCAGCCTTGCGTCAAGTACCTCAGTCAAGATCCTCCCCTCTCATTTCACGATTGCCCTTATCGCATTTGAAGACGGGCGAGAAATGTTTTCTACTTCATCCGAAGAGTCTTTTTTTCCACAGATACCGGATCAGTGAATAAATTTCTACAATAAATGTCTCCTTTACATCCACTGAAGATCGATTCTTCAGAAAAAAAAGGGCAGAGTCTCGGCACTCTGCCCTGCGTCCGTTGTGTATCCGAATGCTATTTCAGCCCGAACTTCTTCAGCTTGTAACGGAGCATCCGCTCGCTCAGCCCCAGGATCTCGGCCGCCCGGGTCTGATGGTGGCCCGCCTCTTCCATGGCCTCGATGAGCATCCGCCGTTCCAGGTCCTCGACGGCGTCTTTCAGAAGCCTCCCCTGGATCTTCCCGGGTTCCGCCGCCGATTCCGGCAGCTCCCTGAAGGGGAGATCCTCCATCGCGAGGACGGGGCCCCGCGAGATGACCACGGCCCGTTCGATGATGTTCTCCAGCTCGCGGACATTTCCCGGGTAATCGTACTTGAGGAGCATGTCCCTCGCTTCGCGGCTGATCTCCCGGATGTCTTTCCCGTTCAGCCGGCTGTAGCGCTTCATGAAATGATCGATGAGGGGCGGGATGTCTTCCTTCCGCTCCCGGAGCGGGGGGACGGACATGACGACGACATTCAGCCGGTAAAAGAGGTCCTCCCGGAAGTTGCCGTCCTTCACCCTGGCCTCCAGATCGCGGTTCGTTGCGCTGATGATCCGGACATCGGCGTGAAGGACCTGGTTCCCCCCGACCCGTTGAAATTCCCTCTCCTGCAGGAAGCGCAGGAGCTTGACCTGTACCGGGGGGGACAGATCGCCGATTTCGTCGAGGAAAAGGGTGCCGCCGTCGGCCTGCTCGAAGCGGCCGATACGACGCATGGTCGCGCCGGTGAAGGACCCCTTTTCGTGACCGAAGAGCTCGCTCTCCAGGAGGCTCTCGGGAAGGGCACTGCAGTTCACCACGATCATGGGCCTGTCGGAACGCGGGCTGAAGTTGTGGATGAGCCGGGCGAAGAGCTCCTTCCCCGTCCCGCTTTCGCCCTGGATCAGGACGGTCGCGCGGCTTCCCGCGACCCGCCCCGCGAGGTTCACGAGACCCTCCATCTCGCGGCTTCGGAAAACGATGTTCTCCGCCGTGACGCCTTTTTCCTTGAGCTGCTCCCGGAGCATCTCGTTTTCACGGATGAGTGTCCGCCGCTCTGAAATCCGGTCGATATGGATCAGCAGTTCCTCGAGCTCGATGGGCTTGGTCACATAGTCCACGGCGCCGGCCTTCATGGCATCCACGGCTGTCTCGATGGTACCGTAAGCCGTCATCATGATGATGTCGATCTCAGGGTTCATCTCCTTGATGGCCTGAAGGGCCTGCAGACCGTTCATCCCGGGCATCTTGTAGTCCATGAGGACGAGGTCGAGCTGCCCCGATCGGATCGCCTCGATGGCCCCCTCGCCGGTGTCCCTCTCGGTAATGAAGTGCCCCTGCTTGACGAGAAAATCCCGCAGCATCTCCCTCTGCGTCTGGCCGTCCTCCACGATGAGGATGTTCAACGGTTTCATCAATAATCCTCAGGCTTTTTTCTCCCCGGCGGGAAGCAGGACATCGAAGGTTGTCCCGGATCCGGGTTGGCTCTGAACAAGGATCCTGCCTCCGTGACCGCGGACAATCTCATGGGCGATCGGCAGACCCAGACCCAGCCCCTTTTCCTTCGTCGTGTACTCGGGGTTGAAGATTCGCTCTATCTCCTCGGGTGTGAGACCCGAACCGCTGTCCGTGATCTTGATCGAAACCCAGTCGCTGTCGCCAGGTTCCACGCTAATGGATATGGTCCCTTCACCGGGGATCGATTCCATGGCGTTCTTGACGATATTCAAGAAGGCCTGTCGGAGTTTGTCAACATCCATGGGAACGGGGCTCACCGAATCGGTCGACTGAAACTTGATCGTGATTCCTTTCGTCTTGGCCTCCTCCTCGATGAGGCTGACAAGCCTAAGGAGCAAGTCTTTCACGGAATAATCCCGGAATTCCAGCCGCCGGCTCCTGGAGAAGCTCAGGAAATCCTCGATGATCTCGTTCAGACGACGGATCTCGTCCCGTATGACCCCCGCCAGTTGCCGAAATTCCTGCTCCTTGCCTTTTTCGGGGAGAAACTCCCGCTGAAGCCGCTGGCTGGCCAGGCTGATGGCGTTGAGGGGATTTCGGATCTCATGCGCCACGCCCGCCGCAAGCTGCCCGAGAGCCGACAGCCTCTCGGACTGCTCGAGCTGTTTGCGCATCTCCTCGATCCTGGCCAGGTGCCGGTTCTGGTTCATGTAGAGGAACCAGATGGAAACGAGGCCGATGAGCATGACAAGGGCCATGGAGATATAGAGAAGCTCACGGTTCCTCTGCAGGATTGCGTCGGCCCGATCACTTTCCAGACCGACCCTGGCAAATCCGATCCGGGTCGTCTCCAGATAGATCGGGCAGAGCACTTCCAGAAGGTTCCGCCCCTTCATCATGACCTTCCGGTTCGCGCTGGAAATCTTCGATTCGGACAGATCCTGCAGAAGGGGGTCCTTCTCCAGCCCGGATTCCGGCAAATCACCGATGCTGCCGATGACCCCGCCGACCTCATCGGTGACGGCCACGTAGAGGATACCCTGCATGGAAACCGTGTCCTCGATGGCTCTCTGGACGGCGACCCTCAGGCCCCAGTCGCGGATCCCCTCATCGTCAAAGGCCCCGATGATGGTCCCGTTTCCGCCCGCTCGACGAAGGGCGATCAGCCTCGGCCGGTCCTGCCGTTCCGAAGGCCGGCCGAAGAGGTCGATGAGGATATCCTGCTTTCCCTTGATCACGGGGCCGGCCCGTGCGAGCAGTCCCTCATCCAGGGGCCTTGTGGCGTGGAGAACTCTTCCCCCCTCACTTAAAACGGCCAGGAGCCAGAATTTCCCCTGGACATCACCCTGTCCCTCGTCTATCCGGATCTGTCCGGTCTGATCCCAGCTGAGGTCTATCCTCCGGAGATGACCCACCAGCACGTTGATCAGGGATTCCTGGGCGTAAAAGGTCTCCTCGGTGAAAGGGATGATGGCATCGCTGACATGCTCGCCCCAGAGCATCTGGATGATGGTGGTATAGTTAATCTGTGTTTCTTTTTCAATCTTGTCCGCAACGTCGAGTCCCCGGGTCTCCATGAAATCCGTCAGGGACCGGTCCACTCTCGTCATGTCCATGAGGCCCGTCACCAGAATGAGGAGCACGAAGACCGCACAGATGAGGACCATCGCCAGGGGCTGCAAAAACGGGCGGGTGTTTCTGGGGAGAGGATTTTTCAAAATATACGGTTCCCTCGATCAGAGGCTATTTTTTGACCTTTCTCACCGAAGAAGGATCCATATAGTTGCACCAGAGCTGAACCTGCTCGGGCGTCAAAATCTTTCTCATCTCTATTTCGAAGTCGATCATTTCCCGGACGAGCTGAACATCCATGGTCTCGATTTCTTTTCCCTTGGCTCGAATCGCCTCTTCCGTTGCGGAGGGATCACGGATGAGATTTCGAAACTCGAGCCGCTTGGCAATGATGTCACTTCTCAGTTTGAGAAGCCGCTTGGTGTATGTTGCCTTGATCTGCCTGGCGGCTGCCATCTGCTCATCCGTCAGTTTCAGTGCCGTGAGCGACATATCCACCCTGCCCGACATCCCCTGTGAATACTGTCCCTGCGCCTGGGCGCAGACGGGACCCGCGTATAGAAACAGAGAAAGCAGGCAAAGGGCCTGTATGAGCCTCAAGCGTTTCATCCAAATCCTCCGTGATTTTCGATTCATACCATTTCTCGGAAAATCAGGCAACTGCGGAAATTCATCGGGCTCTTTCGAACCGGACTCGGTCATTCAACTTCGACATACGGAGATTGAACCCTCGAAAATCAGCCCGTTCGGTCTTTCTTTCGAGATGAGTTTAACAAACCTTCTTCTTTCTGATCGGGAAACCTTGCAGTTCGACATTATTGTCGTTTCATATAACAATCGGTGAAACGTTCCAAGTTATTATTTTCGCTTAATTTTCCTAATCACCCCCTTTCGGCCTCGACATTCATTGCCATCGAACATCGAAAGCAAACAACCTTTTCAAATCCTTCATTACATAAAAAATCTTCAGCTTTCAATGACTTATAAACGAGACGTTTTTCGTGGCATAACTTCTGCAATCTTTAGGTCGCAAGCGTGCAAGGGTGGTGCCCGAGAGAAGGGATACCCGGCAAACAAAAGCTGATAAGACCTCAACCTTATCGCTTAGATATTTCTCCTCCTTTCAAAAAACAAATTTCCGGGGGGCTTCAAAGCCCCCCACCTCCTCCTTAAAGATTCCCCAAGATCAGACACACGTCAGAAGATTGCTGCCCCCGCGGCCTGAAGAAAGGGGCGCGAAAAAAGTGTGGCCAACGGTCGCGGATATCGTTTATAATCGCCGAAAATTTTTAACCGCCCAGAAAGGGGATTGAGATGAACATCTTCAAACCAGCTGAAATCATGCAGTTCGCCATCCGGATCGAGGAGAACGGCGAAAAGTTCTACAAGCAGGCGGCCCAGGCCACGAAGGACGAAGAAGCGAAGTACATGTTCAACGACCTGGCGGCCGAGGAGTCGAAGCACAAAGAGATCTTCAAAGGCTTCCTGGCCAGGGCGGACGAGTTGAACCCGAAAGAGACCTATGAAGGGGAATACTTCGCCTACCTGAAAGAATACATCGACAACAAGATCATCTTTGCCAGGGAACTGGACAAGCCGGTGGCGAATGTCAATGACACCCTGTCGGCCCTGTCATTTGCCATGCAGCGCGAACTCGATTCCATCCTCTACTATCACGAGGTGAAGAAGTTCGTCGCCGACAGGCAGCACGCGCTGGTGGACAAAATCATCCAGGAAGAGTGGAAACACTACTCCAGGCTCTCGGCCATCCGTAACACCTACGCCAAGAAAGCATAGAGGTCCCCGTTCCCGCGAATGCAAGCCTCACGTGGACTCTTTTCTGAACGGGTTTCGCTGAGGGGTCACCCGCCGGCCAAGGGCGGCCGACGCCCCTTTGGGGAAACGAAAAACCCGCCGATGACCCTGCGAGGCCATAGAAACCGACGGTAAGGAATGCCCCATGGACATGAAGGATGTTCTGAAGCGTTACGAAGGGGATCTGAAGCTCGTGGAGGAGCATCTCGAGAAGTCCCTGGGCTCCGAGGTCCGTCTCATACCCGTCGTCATCAAACACCTGATCATGAGCGGCGGGAAGCGTTTCAGACCCCTCATGCTTCTCACCGCCGCGGATCTCTGCGGATACAGGGGGGAGAGGCGCTTTCCCCTTTCGGCCGTCATCGAATTCATTCACACGGCGACCCTCCTGCACGACGACGTGATCGACAACGCCGACACGAGGCGCGGCAAGCCATCGGCCAATAACGTGTGGGGCAATTCAGCCAGCGTCCTCGTGGGTGACTTTCTATACTCCAAGTGCTTCTCCCTGATGTCCGATGACGGGGACATTCGCATCATCAAGCTGATGTCCTACACCACCAACATCATGGCGGAAGGGGAGGTCTTCCAGCTCATGAAGTCGGGGGACATCCACATCACCGAAGAGGAGTATTTCACGCTCATCGAGAAGAAAACGGCCGTGCTCATCTCGGCGGCCAGTGCCGTCGGCGCCATGCTCGCCGGGGCGCCGACCGCCCACGTTGACGCCCTCGCAGCGTACGGGCTGAGAATCGGCAAGGCCTTCCAGCTCACTGATGACACCCTGGATTACGTGGCCTCGGAGAAGGAATTCGGCAAGGCGATCGGCATGGACCTGAAGGAAGGTAAAATCACGCTCCCCCTCATTCACGCACTGCGGCAGTGCTCGGAGAGCGAAAAAAAAGGCGTGAAAGGCATTCTCGAACGCCAGGGCTCCCAGGAGGGAGATGTGCAGGAAGTGCTTTCACTCATTCACAAATTCGGAGGCATTGACTACGCCCTGAACCGGGCGAAAGAACTGATTGACGAGGGCCGGACACTGATGGACATGTTCGGCGACTCCGAACCCAAGCGCTCGATGCTCGCCATCGCCGATTTCATCCTCGAGCGGAAACTGTAGCCCCTTCGGTCAAACCATCCCGATTTTTTGCCAGAGCGGATCACTGGTCCCTTCCCTGAGGGTCTTCATCGTCAGGGGGAGGCCATCGAGAATATCCTGAGCGGTGATCCCGTCCTCGCCTTTTTCCCGGGCCGCGAAATCCCCCGATAAACCGTGAACAAGGACACCCATTCTCACGGCATCCCGCAGCGGAAGTCCGAGACCGGACATGGCCGCGATCGTTCCCGCCAGGACGTCCCCTGAGCCGGCCGTGGCCATGCCGGCGTTGCCCGTGAGATTGATGAAGACGCCGCCGTCGGGATAGCCGACGAGGGAATGGGCGCCTTTCAGCACGATAGTGGCGTTTAGTTCCTTCGACGTCTTCTGAAGAATCTCCAGGGCCTTCCCTTTCATTGCGGCGGCGCTCATGCCCGTGATCCGCGCCATTTCGCCCGGATGAGGGGTCAGGATGGTTTCGGCCTTCCTGCCTCTCAGGGTCTTCAAGTCCCCGGCGACAGCCGTCAACCCGTCTCCGTCGATGACGAGGGGCTTCCGGATGCCCCGGACAAGCTCCCTGACGAGCCGCTGGGTCTCCGCCTCAAGCGAAAGCCCGGGGCCGAGGATTACAATGTCCACTTTCTCCGCCAGACGAAGCAATTCCGCCTTGTTCTTCAACGAGAGGCTGCCCGCCCTCGTCTCCTTTTGGGGGTGAAAAACGATCTCGCTTCCCTTGCTGCCGAGAAAGGGGGTGATGGATGTCGGAGCGGCAAGCCTCGAATATCCGCCACCGGCCTTGAGGAAGGACTGGGCGGCGAAATAGGGAGCGCCAAGGTAACCGGCCGCGCCGGCAATGAACAGAGCTTCTCCGAAATCCCCCTTGTGCCCCCAGGCTGTCCGCGGCGGCAGTTCCACGGGATCGTTGGTCTCGATCTTGAGATGCCGCGCGCATGACAGGGCGGGCGGAAAGGAGATATGGGAAACGAAAAGCGTCCCGCAGTGTTCGCAGCCCGGGTAGAGAAGGTTTCCCACCTTCGGCAGGCCGAAGGTGATCGTGAAGTCGGCTTTCACGGCCGCGCCCATCACCTCACCGGTGTCACCGTTCACACCCGAGGGAATGTCAAGGCTGAAGACAGGGCCTCGGCATTCGTTGATGAGGTCGATCGCCTCCCGGTACACCCCTTCTACCTTTCTCGCGAGCCCGGTGCCGAACAGGGCATCGATAACGGCATCGCAGTGAAGAACCCCCATCCGGATCGACAGAACCGATCGGACCTCCTCGATCTCAGCCGGCATGTTCAGGAGGATGTCCAGATTTCTCTTCGCTGCTCCCGTGAATCTATCCCTCCCGCCCAGGACGTAAACACGGGCGGACCCGCCATCGGAGATAATCTTGCGGGCCACGACAAAACCGTCCCCGCCGTTATTGCCTGTCCCGCAGATCACGGCAAAACGCCTGCCCCGCGCGGGCAACTCCCGCGAGAGGACCCGGTAGGCGGCAAGCCCTGCATTTTCCATTAGGATGTCCTCGGAAATCCCGTGCTTTTCAACGGCCTCTCGATCGAGGGCCCTCATCTCGGATACACGGCTTACCTTCACCGCTCCGCTGGCCTCCTTCAGTTTTATATTCTATCCGATCCCCTCGCGCAGGGCGAGTGCCTCCGGGGGAATGTAATGACCTTCCACCTGGCGGGCCGCCAGTTCCGATGCGCTGTCGAGCGACACCCGGATGTCCTTTCGGCGATAATAACGCTCCGCAAGATAAGCGGCAAAAAACACATCACCGGCACCGACGGTGCTCCGGGGCTTTTCGACGGCGCGAGCCCGGTAGGGAATGACCTCCTCTTCCTTGGTCAGAAGATACCCCCCGCGCGATCCCGCGGTGACGAGTATTTCCTCTATCTCGAATTGCCGGATGAGCTTGCCCGCGTCGACCTTGAAGAAGCCCGTGAGGGCCTGGAGTTCACCCTCGTCGGCCTTCAGAACGCTCACCAGTCGGAGGATGTTCTCCGCCCGGTCGGAAACACGCTGGATGACCCTGCCCTGGTCGCTGAAACGAACATACCCCTGGATGTCCGCGCTCGCGAAGAGACCAGCCGTCCGAATACACTTGAAGACCCGGGGGTCGATATCGTCGGGATGCAGGGCCCCGATATGCACATGGAACAGCCCCTTGAGAACACCCTCAATCTGTTTCCTCCGAATCGGCTCCGCCACCCGGGGCAGTTCCTGGGTTCTTGCGTCACCTTCAATCCGGTTCACGAAACGGGTGGTTTGCGGCGATGACCCCGCGTGGAGGTGGATTTCCTCCCGCGACAGCGCGTCGAGGATGGCCCTGTCCTCGTCGGCGACATTGGTTATGACCAGGGTTTCCACACCGAAACGCCGGAAGGTGAGACCGGCATAAGTGACCACGCCGCCCAACTGAAACGACCGCTCATTTCCATGCACGACCTCATCCACCGTCGCGGAGCCGATGATGGCAACCGATTTCCCCGTCATGATGTTTCTCCCGCCTTTTCTAATGCAGCGGAATTTTCAGAGCATAAAATCCAGGACATAACCGGTCACCAGGGAAAGACCCGTGAGCACATAGATCTTGATCATCATGAGATTGGCGGGGCTCATCCTCAGCCTGTCCAGGTAATGGTCTCTCAATACCCGGACCGATCGAACGGCCAGGGGGAGGCTCATAAAACCCAGGAGCGCGAGCGGAGGGGCTATCTTCATCAACACGGCCGTGAGCAGAATGCCGTAGGCAAGAATAAGCCCCGCAACGTAAAAAAATACGCCCGCCTTGCGGCCGAAACGGGCCACTAGATTGAGCTTTCCGCCGCGCCGGTCCTCCTCATAGTCGGGGATTTCATTGATGATGAGCATGGACCACATAAGCCATCCCAGGACCAGCGACACCATCAGCGGCTCCAGATCCAGGCGGCCGGACTGCACATAGTACGACCCGAGGCCGATGACGGGACCGAAATTGATGATCATCATCAACTCACCGAATCCGCGATAGCCGAACTTGATGGGGGGGACGGTGTAGAAAATGGAGGAAAACATGCCGATGAAACCGAACACCAGGACGGGCCAACCCTTCAGGTAAGCGAGGAAGAACCCGATGACGGCCGTCACCAGGAAGCAGATCACCGAGCCCACGAGCATCTCGCGCGCCGTCAGGAGTCCTTCGGTCAGGACACCGCTTCCGCCGGTGTAGGGATTCTTTTCGGCCGACCCGGACTGATCGACAAAATGCAGATAATCAAAGACGTCGTCGAGCATGTTCAGGCCGAAGTGGTGGATCGTGACACCGGCTAGGACCAGCAGGAAGGCCATGAAGTCAAAGTTCTGAAACCGGAGCCAAGCGATGACGCTGCACAGGATGGCCGGGATGAAACTGGGAGGCACGAAATGAAAGCGGACGGCCTGAAACCAGATACCCGGTCTGCTCCGGCCCCTGCCTGAGTTGCCTGCCGTCTCTATTCGAAGTCTCATGGTCTCACGCGGTTATCGTGTGGCGATGCGCCGGCTGCGATCACGCCGCAAAAAAGCGCCATTGGAAATACAGACTTCTTTTCGAGGCCCGAACGACAACTAGTGAAGCATCTCCTCGAATCGCCTTCCGACTTCGTCCCAGTTGACGATGTTCCAGAAGGCCTCCACGAACTTGGCCCTCAGGTTCTTGTAATCGAGGTAATAGGCATGCTCCCAGAGATCAAGCACCAGGAGGATCCGGAACATGGGATAAACATTCACATTGTGCTTTTCGATCTGCATGATCAGGGGCCGGTTCGTCAGCATGCAGAATGACAGTGCCGCCCAGCCGGAACCCTCGACGCTGACGGCCGCCTGGGAGAATTCCTTCTTGAAACGCTCGAAGCTCCCGAACTCCTTGTCGATGGCCGTAGCGAGGATCCCCGAAGGTCCGGGGCTCGACTTGGCGGCCGGGGCCAGATTTCCCCAGAAAAGCGTGTGCAGCAGATGACCCCCTATATGGAAAGAGAGCTCCTTGAGAATTGCCTTCATATCCAGGTCGACGCCTTCCTTGCGGGCCTTGTCCAGTCGTTCAAAAATGGCGTTCGCACCCGACACGTAGGCCTGGTGATGTTTTTCGTGGTGAATCTGCAGTTGCTCCCGGGAGATATAAGGCTCCAGGCTGTTGTATCCATAAGGCAGTTTCGGCAGCGTGTAGATGTTTCCCATGGTGATCCCCTTTCCTCACTTCTTTTGCTTCAAATTTTTTCCTCGCGGTCCGGGCCTCAATTCCCCCCGAAGCCACTCCAGGTAATCCCTGCTCCCCGCGGTGATGGGAAGAGCCACAATCTCGGGCACCTCGTAAGGATGCACCTTCCGGATGGCCTTCTCCAGCGCCGCATATTGATCCGCACCTGTTTTAATGAAACAGAGCCACTCCTCCGATGCCTCGAGGGACCCCTTCCACCAGTACAGGCTCGTCACGGGCCCCGCTATCTGCACGCAGGCTGCGAGTCTTTCCTTCAGAAGAGCCCCGGCAATTCTCTCCGCATCGGCCTTTCCGGAGGTTGTCGTCACCACCTGCAGATATCTCTTCTTTACGGACAACCCCGCCTCCCTTCAATTCATGCCCGGCAACTATATTTTTCTCGCCGGCGCGCTTTTCATCACCGCGATCGCCACCCCCACCGCCACCATGAGGAGGCTTAATACCTGCCCCATGCTGAGGTTGCCGACGACAAACCCGAGGTGCGCGTCCGGCTCCCTGTAAAATTCGATGAAGAACCGCACGAGCCCGTAACCGGCCATGTAGAGCGCCACAAAAAACCCCTCAAAGTATCTCTTCTCCCTGAGGCCCCACAGGACGGCAAAAAGAAGGATGCCCTCGAAGAAGGCCTCGTAGAGCTGGGACGGGTGCCGGAGAAGGCCGCTTCCATCCAGGGGGAAATACATCCCCCACGGGACCGTTGTCGCACGCCCCCAGAGTTCCCCGTTTATAAAATTGCCGATGCGGCCGAAGGTGTACCCAAGGGGAACGGCCGGCGCGAAGAGGTCGGCCATGTTCCAGAAGGCGATCCGGTGTTTCCTGCAGAAGATGACGGCCGCGGCAATCAGGCCGACCAGGCCGCCGTGGTAGGACATGCCGCTGATCCCCACAAACCGCATCCCGTGGCTGAAATCAAAGGGGAGGAAAATCTCCGAGGGGTGTCTCAGGAAGTATTCGAAGTTATAGAAGAGGACGTAACCGAGCCTGCCGCCTAGGATGACACCGATAATCGCCCAGAGCATGAAGTCCTGGATCGTCTCACGGGTATAGGGGAATTTCTCTTTTTGAAGGCGGTACACCACCAGGAAATAGGTCAGGGCAAAGGCCACAATGTACATGAGGCTGTAGTATCGGACCTGGAAGGACCCGATCTGAAAAACGCTCGGATCGATTCGCGAGGGCAGGTGCTGCCAGAAGTGAACAAATTCGCTCAACGTCGTGCCCCTCTCTCCGGGTTCCGGGTACCGGGTCCAGAAATAAAATGTGTACTGTACCCTGTACCCGCTGCCCTGTACCCCGCGCGTAGCGCTATTTGTATGCGATGCCCTTCAATTCCTCGACATAGTGCTGAGCCGCAACGGCCGCCGTCGCCCCGTCTCCGCAGGCCGTGACGACCTGCCGCAGAAGCTTCCGGGTACAGTCCCCGCAGGCGAAGACCCCCTTTGCCGAGGTCTGCATATGGTCGTCCGTCACGATGTAGCCCTGCGGATCGAGTTTCACGACACCCTCGAGAAATCCCGTGTTGGGGACGAGACCGACAAAAATGAAGATGCCGTCAGCGCGGATTTCCTTCACGTCGCCGGGGTTCCTGGTATTCTGCAGCCTGACCCCCTTCACGGATTGCTCCCCCAGGATCTCCGACACCACGGCATTCCATGCAAACTCGATTTTCTCGTTCTTCGAGGCCTGCTCACGGAGAACACTCGTTGCCCTCAGCCGATCCCTGCGGTGCACGATCGTCACCTTCTTGGCGAAACGGGTGAGGTAGAGGGCCTCCTGTACCGCCGTGTCGCCGCCCCCCACGACAACCACCTCACGGTCACGATAGAATGGGCCGTCACAGGTGGCGCAGAATGAAACGCCCTTCCCGATAAAGGCTTCCTCACCGACGACCCCGAGCTTTCTCCAGTTGGCGCCCGTTGCAGCGATGACGGCGAGGGTGGTGAAGTTGTCACCCGCCGTTTTCACAGACCAGCCGTCCACGTCTCCGATGCGCTCCTTTTCGACAGAGACCACATCCCCCGAAGTGAATCGCGCGCCGAAACGGACCGCCTGGCTCCGCATGCGATCGACGAGATCAAATCCGCCGATCGCTTCGATGCCGGGGTAATTTTCCACCAGGTCCGTGACGGAAATCTGACTGACTGTTGAGCCTCCTTCGATGCAGAGCGTCCTGAGGTCCGCCCTGGCGGCGTAGAGACCGGCCGTCAACCCGGCGGGACCTCCCCCGATGATGACGACATCGAAGACATTTTCACGAATTTCCTCGCGGCTCATATCCCCGCTCCTTCGCGGATTTGGTGTGATAGAAATCGCCCCGCGTTAAGGCTTCGTTCTTGTTATTCCAATTCGAAAAGAAGTCAAGATAAATTGAAAGACCTTCTTTGGCCGCTTCTCAATCGCGCGATATCACTTCACATGACGGGCCGAGGCGTTCAGCAATCTCCGTCATCCTCCGGCGGGGTACGGCGCGGACGCAGGGTTCCGCAGGCGGCCTGTCCACGGTATTGAGCTGGACCCGGTCTGGCCGGATCCGTTCAACCTGTTGTCCGATCCGCCGTATTTCATCCTCGCCCGTGGTGAGTCCGTCCACCAGGAATACCTCGAGCCACAGGGGCCCGCGAAAGTCCCGCCTCAGCGCCGCGAGCCCCTCGACCATCCGTTCGAAGGTGACATCGCCGGCGGGGCGGTTCACGACATGAAAGGTGTCAGGCCCTCCCGCATCGAGTGAGGGAATGATGAGATCGGCGGCGAGGACGGCCTTCCGAACCTCATCCCTCCAGAGAAGAGAACCGTTCGTCAGGAGGACCACGGGGCCTTTCGATACTTTCTTGATCCCGGCAATGATCTCCCCCACCTGACCATGCAGCGTCGGTTCCCCGGGACCGTATAGGGTGACGTGATCAGGCTGGGCAATCTCCCGGAGCCTTTCCTTCACGGCCTCCACGACTGTTTCAACAGGCAGGCAATCTCCCGCTTCGGGACCTCTCTTCGTTGAACGCCCAAGCTCGCAATAGATGCAGTCGTAATTGCAGATCTTCTCGGGAAAGACATCCACACCGAGGGACTTGCCCAACCGCCTCGAGAGGATGGGGCCGAAAACACATTGCTTTTTCAAATTCTTATCCCCGGGTCCCGCGGTGCACCTGAACCGACGGCTCCGTACCGGATTATTTCAAAAGTTTTTTTAAAAGCTTCAGTTCCTTTTTCTTCGCCTTCGCGGCCTTTTTTTCGGCCTTCTCATCCGGGATGCGTGTAACTGCTTCAGTGGAAACCCGCCCCGGTGCCGGAATCCCACTTCCCTCGCCGACTGTCTCCGGACGAAGGGCTCTTTGCTCCGGCGGTGCATTGACAGGCGTCCCGTCGGGCCCTTTCTGTCCTGCCGCCCTTTCCCTTGCTTTTCTCATCAGGTACTGAGCGAAGGACTTGCCGAACTGACCCACAAAAGCGGCCGCAAGAACAATAAAAATCCATTTCACGACGGTATAGGGTTCGATCTCGCTCATGTACGCATGCCCCTCGTTCGGTTTTTCAGCCTTCCGGTCTTGACGGATTTTTTGGCCTTCGCCTTCAGGAACCGAATTTCAACCATGTCCACGATCCCGCGGGCGTCATTGATGTCCAGACAGGGGGCATCGATACCGAGCGGCCTGTCGCTTGCCACGGCAAGCAGATTTCCCTGTTTCCCGCCCAGAAGTTTATGACCCAGGGATGACCGGAAAACCTCGATCCTCGGAAAATCGTTTTCCTTGTAACCTTCGACGATGAGGATGTCCGCATCCTCCACGTACCGGTCGCGGATTTCATCGATCGTGTAATCCCGGTCCACATCTCTGATCAGGGCTACTTTTTTCGGTGAAGCAAGCACCGTCATCCGGGCCCCGGCTTCCCTGTGCCGCCAACTGTCTTTGCCCGGGTGATCGATGTCGAATCCGTGCAGGTTGTGCTTGATGGTGGCCACGCGGTAGCCCCTGGACGTCAGTTCCCTGACCATCTTTTCAATCAGGGTCGTCTTGCCGGTATTCGAACGCCCCACGATTGAAACAACGGGTATTTTTTTCTTCTGCGCCATTTTATACCTGTGAGGCTGCCGTCATCCCGGCGGGAAAAACCCTTTCCCGATCCGGATATTCCAGAAGCGGAGATAAGGCCGCATCGCGGGCGTCCCCCCGCCCTCGGCAACCACCCGCAGGACCTCGCGTTCATTGACTATGGAGGCGCCTCCGAGGTGATGGATTCCGCAGCTTTGAAAAGCCTCCGGGCAGGCCGGCGTCGAAGGACCGATAAGGGCGACGTGTCTCGGCCGGCCCAGGGCATTCAAAACATCCTCGATCGTACCGTTCAGGAGGGTCGTGGCCGTGATGATCGCCACAGAGCACTCCTTGAGAACCCGCCTTGTTTCACCGGGATCGGAAATTCCCGGTTTGTTCTCATCCCGTTCAACGACGTTGAGTTCAGCCCCCGTCCTTCTAATCCTGTCAACAAGGGGGGAAAAGAGCCCTACCATGGCCACCCTGTCGCCCGGTACAAGACTCATGAGTTCTATCGTATCCTGTTCACGCCCGGGGACACCGGGGTGAATGACGGCATTCGCCGCGGCAAGGCCCAGCGCCCTCTCCGTCAGGGACACCCCTGAGACCAGATAATCGAGGATCTCTGAAGCCTTCCTCCCCTGAAGGTCTCGCAGCATCGCGGCATTTTTCTCCCCGGCCTCTGTCCCGGCCCGGAGGGCAGCAAGGCCGAGACCACCCTGCCGCAACCGGACGGCCACATAGCAGAGCCCCTGCACAATTTCCTCAATGTGGACTCTATTCCCTTTATCGCGGAGACCCTCGACGAGTCTTTTTGTGATTGTACCGGCGGGAAGCATAACCTCTCATTTCCACTGGGTATTTCTAACCGACTTCCGGAAAATGATCAAGGGTCTTATCCGTAATGCGACCGGGAGGCATGGTAGAGATTCGCCTTGATAAAAGAGTCAGCCTCTGCTAATTTCGCCAGGGTTGATTTCGCCTTTTTCCCTGAAGGATGTTTCCATTTAGACTTTCTAGCCAAGGCGTCTTTTTACCTTACATTTTCCATCACGTCACGCATGAAATAAATTCGAAAGCACTCAGCTGCGCGAAAGGGGTTTGAGCATGAAAAAAATTCTGCGGCTTTCTCTGCTGGTTCTCTCGATGCTTTATCTCTTCCCGTTGGATATCATGGCTGCGGGTCCCCCGGCCGTCGGGGGAACGCTTCCGGCCTTCACGCTTCCACAGCCGGGAAGCACCGCCGGGAGGGATTACCTCGGGCTCGACTCCCGGGGCAATTTCACTGTTCCCGATATCAAGGCGAAGGTTGTCCTCATCGAGATCCTGAGCATGTACTGCCCTTTCTGCCAGAAGGAAGCCCCTGAGGTGAACAAGCTCTACGAGGCCATCGAGGGCAACCCCGGTTACAGGGGGAATATCAAGCTGATCGGGATCGGCGTCGGAAATTCGGCCTACGAGCTGGAGGTCTTCCGGAAACGCTACAACGTGCCTTTCCCCCTCTTCCCGGACGCCGATTTCGCGCTTCACAAATTGTTCGGTGAAACGAGAACGCCCTATTTCATCGCCGTCCGGATCAACGAAGACAGGACCCACAAGGTTGTCTACTCGAAAGCCGGCAGTCTCGGGGAGGTCAAATCCTTCATCGAAAACATCGCTAAACTATCCGGCCTGAAATAGGAGACAAAGGATGAACAGGGTGTTTTTCGCCGGGATCTTTCTCATAGCAGTATCTCTGGTGTCGGCCCCTTTTCCTGTGACGGCCCAGACGCACTCCGAGGCCTACAAGGACAACATCTATGAAACCGGTACGCTGAAACCGAGAGACAGCGTCCTGAAAGTGAAGGTCGGGCAGAAGGCCCCGGACTTCACGCTGCCCGCTGTCTCCGGCGGGAAGATGACCTTGAGCCGGTATCGCGGGAAGCAAAACGTGGTCCTCTCCTTCGTCCCCGCAGCATGGACAGCCGTCTGCTCCGACCAGTGGCCGGGGTACAACATTGCCAAGGACATCTTCGACGCCCGCAACGCCGTCCTCCTGGGCATCACCGTGGACAACATCCCCACGCTCTTCGCGTGGACCAACCAGATGGGAAAGCTGTGGTTCCCGGTGCTCTCGGACTTCTACCCTCACGGTAAGGTGGCTTCGACTTACGGTGTCTTGCGTTCCGACGGGACCACAGAACGGGCGCTTTTCGTCATCGACAAGAAGGGGGTAATCCGCTTCATCGACGTCCACGACATCAACAAAAGACCCCCCCTGGAAAAACTTGTGAGTGAACTCGACAAGTTGAAGCAATAAACGTTCTGTGGCGGAGAAATCCCCGCGTGACAGCCCGGGGATTTCGTTAGCGGAAGGATGAGCTCTGAACGAGAGGCTCATGTAAAGACTGTTTTGAGGTTCCGTCAGGTCTCAGGGTTTAGAGTCTTTGTCCCATCCAAGAGCTTTCGTCTTCTTCTGAAGAAAATCTTCCAGGTCTTTCTCGAACGCCTCGTACTGAGCCAGCAATGCCTTGGCTTCCTCCGTCAGGCGAAGGCTTTTTCTGGCTCCGTCGCTCTCCACGAGGTGAATCCCCAAACGCGCCTCTGAGGCCTTGATCCGCCCCCAGGCGGCACGATAGGACATCTTCAGCTCTTTGGCCGCCGCCTGAAGGCTCTTGCACTCCAGGATGGCCCGAAACATTTCCTCCCTGCCCTTTCCGAAAATGACCTTTCCATCTTTTTCAAGCCAGACCTTGTATTTAATCTGCATGGCACCCATCCCCGCGCTGACGCAAAAACCTGTTCCTCGCCAGCGGCATTCTATATCAACCTATCAATTGCACGGGCTTTCATCAAGCATAAGTTTTTCAAAACATAGGTTGGCGTCCGTCTTCCCCTCTGAATGCCGCCCCAGAGAGGGCAAAAGAAGATTGACATCACCTTTGTCCTGTATTAAATAATCCACGGCAAACGCCAATTCTGATACCATAAACGGCCGTACGAGACGGCATTAAAATCTTGCAAAGGGGGTTCAATCGTGACTGCTACGACTTTCATTCTGAACGGCAAAACCGTTCCATTCCGACCGGGGCAATCCATTCTCGATGCCGCCGCCGACAATGGTGTTCATATACCAACCCTCTGCTACCTGAAGGGCCTCACGGCCTCCGGCGCCTGCCGGATTTGTCTCGTGGAGGTCCAGGGAGCCCGTACGCTCATGGCGTCCTGTTCCACGCCGGTCACCCCGGGGATGGACGTCGCCACGGACACGCCCCGGGTTCACTCGGCCCGCAGGCTCAACACGGAGTTGCTGCTTTCGGCGGGCCGTCACGACTGCCTGTTGTGCGAGGCCAACGGGAACTGCCGCCTCCAGGACCTTGCATACCGGTACCGGGTGGACGGCAGCACCTTCCCGAGGAACGACAGGATTTATCCTACCGAAGACATCAACCCCTTTATCGTTCGAGATTTCAGCCGCTGTATCCTATGCGGCAGGTGCGTCCAGGCTTGCAACCAGCTGGTCGTAAACCAGGCCATCAGCCAGGGCTATCGGGGGAGCCAGAGCAAGATCGTCACGGGAGGCGATTATCCCTACCACCAGAGTGACTGCGTCTTTTGCGGCCAGTGTGTGGAAGTCTGCCCGACAGGAGCCCTGACGGAGAAGAAGCTCAGAGGCCTGGGCCGCGCGTGGGAAACCGAGCGTGTCCGGACCACATGCCCCTACTGCGGGGTGGGCTGCCAGATGTGGCTCCATGTCAAGGAAGGCCGGATCGTCAAGGTCTCAGCCGTCGAGGGCGCTGCACCCAACGACGGGCGTCTCTGCGTGAAAGGCCGGTTCGGCTACGACTTCATCTATTCCGAAGAGAGGCTCAAGACCCCCCTGATCCGAGAGAACGGTCAATTCCGGGAGGCCTCGTGGGACGAGGCGCTCGACCTGGTTGCAGCGAAATTCAAGGAAATCATCGGCAAGCACGGTCCCGACGCGATTGCAGGCGTCAGCAGCGCCCGGAGCATCAACGAGGACTCCTACCAGATGCAGAAACTCTTCCGGGCGGTCTTCAAGTCGAACAACATCGATCACTGTGCGCGGACCTGACACGCGCCCACTGTCGCCGGTCTGGCGAAATCATTCGGCTCGGGCGCAATGACGAACTCCTTCGCTGATTTCGCGAAGGCCAAGATGATCCTCATCATCGGCTCCAACATGACGGAGGCGCACCCCGTGGCGGCCTCCTTTGTGAAGCAGGCGGTTCTCGCAGGCGCCACCCTGTTCGTGGCGGACCCGCGCAGGACGGCCCTCGCCGATATGGCAACACTGCACATCCCCATCCGTGTCGGCAGCGACGTGGCCTTCCTCAACGGCCTCATGAACGTCCTCATCACCGAAAACCTCTACGACAGGGATTACGTGGAGTCCCGCTGCAGCGGGTTCGATGAACTCAAAGCCAAGGTCCTGGAATACCCTCCAGAAAAGGCGGCCGAGATCAGCGGGGTGGGCGCGGATATGATCCGTGACGTGGCCCGGCGGCTTGCGGCCGTCAAGCCCGGCATGCTCATGTACACCCTCGGCATCACGGAGCACACCTGCGGCGTCAACAACGTCCTGTCCTGCGCAAACCTGCAGATGCTGCTGGGCAATGTGGGCTTCGAGTGCGGCGGCGTCAACCCGCTCCGGGGCCAGAACAACGTCCAGGGCGCCTGTGACATGGGGGCCCTTCCGAACGTGTACCCGGGCTACCAGCGGGTGGACATCCCCGAGGTACGGGCCAAGTTCGAAAAGGCCTGGGGCGTCACGTCCCTTCCGGACAAGCCGGGACTGATGATCCCCCAGATGATCGACGGCCTCGCGAACGGCAAGGTCAAGGCCTTTTACATCTTCGGGGAGAACCTGGCCAACACGGAACCGGACATCCGGCATGTGGAACACTGTCTCCAGTCGACGGAGTTCATCGTCTGCCACGACATTTTCCCGACGGAGACGACGCGATTCGCCCATGTCATCTTCCCCGCAGCCGCCTGGAGCGAAAACGAGGGCACCTTCACCAACAGCGAGCGCCGCATCAGCCGCGTTCGCTCGGTGAGCCCGCCCCCGGGCGAGGCAAAACCCAACTGGTGGATCTTCCGGGAAATCGCCCGGAGGATGGGACACACGTGGCTGTCGGACAGCGCGCGGGAGATCTGGGACAATGAAGTCTCCGTGCTCGCCCCCTCCATGGCGGGGGTCAAATACGACCGCCTCAATGAAAACGGGCTTCAATGGCCCGTCCCTCACGAAGAGCACCCGGGGACGCCCCTTCTCCACCGGGACCGCTTCACCTCCGGGCTGGGAACGTTCGTCCCCGTGGACTGGACACCGCCGGCTGAAGTCCCCGACAGGGAATACCCGCTGGTCTTGAGCACCGGTCGAAGGCTCTATCACTATCACACGCGGACGCAGACAGGCCGCGCCGCCGGCCTCAACGATATCCTCGGCGAGGAGACGGCGGACATCTCCCCGCTGGACGCCGCTGAACACGGCATCAGCCATGGAGAGATGATCCGGGTGGCATCGAGGCGCGGCGAGGTGAAGGTCAAGGCCAACGTGTCGGACCGTATCCCCAGAGGGGTCGTGTGGATGGCCTTCCACTTCCGGGAAAACTGCGCCAACTGGCTGACAAATCCCGTCTTCGACCCGGTTTCTCAGACGGCGGAATACAAGGCCTGCGCCGTGCGGATCGGCAAGGCGTGAAGCCAGGCCGGTCGAGAAATGGATTTGTCCGTGAAGCCAGGAGTGAAAAAAAGAAAGAATGGAAAAACCTCCCGACTGGAGGGTGTCATCAACGGCGTCCTCTCGAAGAACCCGCACAGCAGGGAGGTGATCACCGCCTTCAAGCCCCTTCTTCTGGCCAGGGAACGCCTGCTGGACGAATTGAAGGTGAAACCCGCGGACCCCTCGTCGATCGACGGGGAGAAGCTCCGGCAGGGGGTCCCCTGCATCGACCAAACCCCCCTCTTTTTTAAAGGCGACCCCTGGAAACAGGTCGGTCTGGCCGTACTTTCGGCCATCCGGGAGGGATTCCCGGCCCTGAACGACGATGTCAACCGGCTGGAGGAGAAGGTCAAGGCCGGCGACATCGATCTGTTCGATGCCTTTACGGAATTCCCCGGCAGCCTCGATACCGCCGTGGATCGATGGTCGAAGGAGGCGAACGTCAAACCCGAGACCGCCGGGCTTCTGCTCAGGTCTGTGATGAGAGTCGTGCTTCAGGCCAGATCGCGGGGAATCGGCGAGCACATCAAGGAGACGGACTGGGAAAAAGGATACTGTCCCGTTTGCGGCGCCTATCCGACCCTCGCCGTCATCCGGGAGAAGATCACGCAGCGCTGGCTTAACTGCTCCCGGTGCGGTCATGAGTGGCGCTACAGGAGGATGTTCTGTCCCGGCTGTGAGAAGGAGAGCCCGAGCGGGCTGGATTATTTCTACGTGGAAGACCGGCGGCAGGAGACGGCCTTCACCTGCGACTCCTGCAAGCGCTACCTGATCACCCTGAATCATATCAGCGACATCGGGGATCATGACCGCGATGTGTCGGCCATGGGTCTGATCCATCTCGACATCATCATGCAGGAAAAGGGATACACCCCGATGACCTGGTGTGAATGGAACGCCTTTTGACCCCGGACAGGGCCTTCGTCCTTATGCTAAAAAAAGCATTGTCTGGACACGGCTTGAAAACCCCCGAACCCGCGGCAGTCAAGGCTTACATTACACCTATCCATTATCGATTTCCCTCGTTTTACCCCTGAATTTCGATTGACAAGAAAAGCGAAACAACGTAATTATGCAAGGTCTGACATAGGACATTTTTGACACATCGCTGGAGGAGGTTGCTTCATATGCAGATCACAAGGAGAGGGTTTTTAGCCCTGTCAGGCGCCCTGGGTTCGGGGGTTGCCCTTTCTTCCCTCGGCCTGAATCTCAGGCCCGTGAAGGCCTATGCCGAGGAGATCAACAAGATGCAGCGCGTGATGGCGGCCAGGCAGGTCACGTCGGTCTGCTGCTACTGCTCCGTGGGATGCGGCGTTATCTGCAGCGTCGACAAGAACACGGGGAAGATATTCAACATCGAGGGTGACCCGGAGCACCCCATCAACGAGGGATCGCTCTGCGCCAAGGGAGCCGGCCTCTTCGATCTCACCGAGGCCAACAAGTACCGGCTTCGCAAGGTCCTCTACCGGGCCCCCATGAGCGACCGCTGGGAAGAGAAGAGCTGGGACTGGGCCCTCGAGCGGATCGCCCGTCTCGTGAAAGACACCCGCGACAAGGGGTTTGTCTCCAGGAATGCCAAGGGAGAACTGGTCAACCGCTGCGAGTCCATCGGTCATCTCGGCAGCTCCAACGTGGACAACGAGGAATGCTGGCTCATGAGCGTGGCGTGCCGGTCCATGGGGCTTGTCTACATCGACCACCAGGCCCGGGTCTGACACAGCCCCTCTGTAGCGGCTCTGGGAGAGTCGTTCGGACGCGGTTCGATGACGAACCACTATATCGATCTGAAAAACAGTGACGTGATCCTCATCATGGGGAGCAACGCTGCGGAGCACCACCCCATCGCCTTCAAGTGGATCCTGCGGGCAAAAGATCGGGGGGCCACGATCATCCACGTCGATCCCCGCTATACGAGAACATCGGCCCGCTGTGATTTCCATGTGCCCCTGCGCTCCGGGACGGATATCGCCTTCCTGGGCGGGATGATCAACTACATCCTCAACAACAGGAAGATCTTCCGCGAGTATGTTCTTCACTACACCAACGCCTCCTTCATCGTCAGCAAGGCCTTCCATTTCAAGGACGGCCTTTTCTCGGGGTACGACCCGAAGACAAGAAAGTACAGCAAGAACACCTGGGTCTTCGACAAGGACAGCCGGGGAGTCCCCGAGCGGGACATGACCCTCACGAACCCGCGCTGCGTCTACCAGCTCCTGAAAAAGCACTATTCACGCTACACGCTGGACCAGGTATCCAGCATCACGGGCGTCACGAAGGATGACCTGCTGAAGGTCTATGAGGCATATAGCGCCACCGGTGTCAGGGACAAGGCGGGGACAAACTGCTATGCCCTCGGATGGACGCACCACACAACGGGAAGCCAGATCATCCGGACCATGTCCATCATCCAGCTCCTGCTGGGCAACATGGGAATCTGCGGCGGCGGCGTGAATGCACTCCGCGGAGAGCCCAACGTCCAGGGTTCGACCGACCATTGCATATTATACGGCAATCTGCCCGGCTACCTGAAGATGCCCGTGGCGTCCCAGGACACGCTTGCGAAGTACCTCGAAAAGAACACGCCGAAATCGAGCGACCCCCAGTCGGCGAATTACTATCAGAATTACCCCAAGTTCACGGTCAGTTTCCTCAAGGCCCTCTTCGGGGATAAGGCCACGGCTCAAAACGGCTTCGGCTACTCCTGGCTTCCCAAGCTCGACGACGGCCAGGCGACCTCCCTGATGCACCTCTTCGACGATATGTACAAGGGAAAGATCAAGGGCCTCTTCGCCGTCGGCACCGACCCGGCGGTCAGCTCCCCCAACACGGTCAAAGTCCGAAAGGCCCTCGAGAACCTCGAGTGGCTCGTCGGTGAGAACATCTTCGACAACGAGACCTACTCATTCTGGAAGGGCCCCGGTGTGGACCCGGCAAAGGTCAAGACGGAGGTGTTCCTACTTCCCGCCTCGGCCTCCATGGAAAAGGAAGGGGGCCAGAGCAACAGCGGCCGGTGGGTCCAGTGGAAATACAAGGCCGCCGAGGCGCCCGACGACGCGATCCCCGTCGGGGAGATCACGATCAAGATCATGGATTCCGTGCGGGCCCTCTACGCGAAGGAAGGCGGCAAGAATCCTGTACCCATCCTGAACCTGAAGTGGGACTACAAGGATTCAAATGGACGATTTGACGTTCTGAAGGTGGCCAAGCAGATCAACGGGCACTTCCTCAAGGACACGGTGATCGAGGATAAGGCCAAGGGAACCAAGACGGTATACAAAAAAGGGCAGCTGGTACCCACCTTCGGCATGCTCATGGACGACGGTTCGACTTCGGGCGGAAACTGGATCATGGCGGGAAGCTTCGAAGCCAACGGTGCCAACAAGATGGCCAAGAGGGGGAAAGAAGACCCCACGGGCCTCGGTCTCTACCCCAACTGGTCCTTTGCCTGGCCGGTCAACCGCCGGATCATTTACAACCGGGCCTCCTGCGATCTCAACGGCAAGCCCTTCAACCCCAAGAGGAAACTCCTCGAGTGGACCGGGAACGCCTGGGTCGGGGACGTCCCGGACGGACCCTGGCCGCCCCAGGCGGACAAGCAGAAAGGGAAATACCCCTTCATCATGAAGGCCGACGGCCTGGGAGCCCTCTTCGGCCCCGGGATGGCCGAAGGACCCTTCCCGGAGCATTATGAGCCCCTGGAAGGACCGCTCAGCAGGAACCCTCTTTCCGGCCAGCTCATCAACCCGGCGGTCAAGATCTTCAACAGTGACCTGGACAAGGTGGCCAACGCCGATGAGAAATTCCCCTATGTCTGCACCACATACTCCTGCACGGAGCACTGGTGCTCGGGGGCCCTCACGAGATGGCAGGCGTGGCTTCTTGAGGCGATGCCGGAGCTCTATGTCGAGATCGGCGAGCCCCTGGCAAAAGAAAAGGGCATCCGAAACGGCGAACGGGTGAAGGTGTCCTCCGTGCGCGGCGCAGTGGAGTGCGTGGCCATGGTGACGAAGAGGTTTCGGCCTTTCCTCGTCGAAGGCAAGACGGTCCACCAGGTGGGCCTGCCGTTCAATTACGGCTGGCTGCACCCCAAGGACGGAGGCGACAGCACGAACTTCCTGACGCCGACGGTGGGCGACGCAAACACCTTCTGCCCCGAGTACAAGGCATTCATGGTCAACGTGACGAAGCTATAGGAGAGAGGCTATGCCGGCTACGGAAATCATAAAACTGATCGATACGACGAGATGCACCGCCTGCCGCGGCTGCCAGGTCGCGTGCAAACAGTGGAACGAAATGCCAGGGAAACGGACGCGGAATTTCGGAAGCTACCAGAACCCCCCCGGCCTGCAGTGGAACACCTGGACACTCATCCGTTTCCAGGAGCATGTCGATCCGAAAGGAAGCCTTAAGTGGCTTTTCAGAAAAGACGGCTGCATGCACTGTGCAGACGCCGCCTGCGTGGTATCCTGCCCGACGGGGGCCCTCTATCACACGGAATTCGGGACGGTGGGGCTCAACCCGGACCGGTGCATCGGCTGCAAGAACTGTGTCGCCGCCTGCCCCTTCGAGGTCCCGAAATACGACATGTCGAAGGATCGCATCTACAAGTGCGACCTCTGCGAGACCCGCCTGCAGGCAAACCGTTTGCCGGCCTGCATTTTGTCCTGTCCCACGGGGGCTCTCACCATGGGCCGGAAGGACAAGATGCTCGAGGCCGCTGCAAAGCGGGTGAGCGAGCTGGGGGGGAACGCCAATATTTACGGGGACAAGTTCGTCGGCGGGACGCACGTTCTCTATATCCTGAGCGAGAAACCGGAGGTGTACGACGTGCTGCCCAAGAGCCCCACGGTGCCGTTGTCGGTTTTCGTCTGGAAAGATCTGCTCAAGCCGCTCTCCCTGCTTGCGGCGGGAGGTGTCGTGGTCGGTTCCATCCTGCACTATCTCCTCCACGGGCCCAAGCGGGTGGATGAACCAAAAGAACCCGGTGAAACAACGAAGAAAGCGGAAGGGGGTGAATAGCATGTTCGAGGTGAAACAAGGGATGATTCAAGCGACGGACGGCTTCGAGAGACTCGTCCACTGGACGCTGGCGATCTCCTGCATCGTCCTTTTCATCACGGGCCTGGGCATGATGTTTCACTCCCTGAACGTCATCGGGGACTTCCTGGGCGGGCTCAAGAGCCTCAAATACGTCCACAACCTCGCGGGGCTCGTCTTCGGCTTTTCGCTGATCTTCACCATCTCCATGTGGTGGAAGGAGGCCGGGACCCCCGACATGCCCGCCGACTGGGAGTGGCTCAAGTGCGCCGGCGGCTACCTCTGGCATGTGGACAACCCCCCCGAGGTGGGCAAGTACAACCCCGGTCAGAAGATGTTCTTCGTGGCCGTGGCGGGCTGCGGCATTCTCATGGTCGCGACAGGGCTTCTCATGATGTTCCAGCCGGCCTTTCTCCCCGTGGAGCTCCTGAGGTGGATGTACCCGCTGCACGCCCTGGGGTTTGTGACCCTCTTTGCCTTCTTTTTCGTTCACGTCTACCTGGGGACGATCGGCAACCCCGGCTCCGTCCAGGCGATGATCCACGGCTGGGTGACGCCGGGCTGGGCCAAGAAGCAGCACCCCAAGTGGTACAAGGAGATGGCGGAGCACGGGGCCCTGAAGATCTACGGCGAGGAAAAAAAGAAGGAAACACCCGGCCACTGATGATATCCCCCCCGGGAAATGGGCCCTCCAGGGGCCTGTTTCCCGGGGTGAGAATATGGGCTTTTTTTTTGCCCGTTATGATGCTAAATTTAACATAGAAAGGAGAGCATAAATGTCCCTGCCACGCAAAACGCTGTCACTTTTCCGTATGATTGGACTCTGCGCCGTCATCCTGATTGTGCTTTGTCCCGCTTTTACCCACGCTGCAGAGGGCCTGAAAGCCGCCGTGGCGGCGAACTTCATGATCCCTTTCAAGGAGATCGCCGCCGCATTCGAGGCGGAGACGAAGATACCCGTCGAAGCGACTTATACCTCCACGGGCAGCCTCTACGGCCAGATCATCAACGGTGCGCCCTACGACGTCTTTCTATCCGCCGATGAGAAGACACCCCGGCTGCTCTTTGAAAAAGGCGAGGCGGAAGAACCTGTCCTATACGCCACCGGCCGGGTCGTCCTTTGGGGAGGCGGAAAGGAGATTTGCGGCGCGAAAAACTGGAAGGAAGCACTTCGAAGGCCCGGCGTCCGCAAGATCGCCATCGCGAACCCCGTCACGGCACCTTATGGCGCCGCCGCCGAGGCTGCCCTGAAGAAAAGCGGCCTGTGGACCGAGACGGAAGGGCGTCTTGTCACCGCGCAGAACGTGGGACAGTCCTTCCAGTACGCGATGACGGGCGGAACGGACGGGTCGTTCTGCGCCCTTTCCTCGGCACTGTCGGAACAGGGCCGCAAGGGATGTCACTACGTGCTCGACGAAGCGCCTCCCATCCGGCAGGCGGCCTGCCTCCTCAAGAGAACGGCGCGAAAAAACGACGCATCGCGCCTGCTTTTGTTCCTCGATTCCCCCAGGGCATCGGAAATCAAGAAACGGTACGGCTATCAATAAAATGGAACTTCTGCCCCTGTACCTCTCGGCGAAACTGGCGACCCTTGCGACAGCGATCCTTGTCGTTGTCGCGGCGCCGCTGGCCTATTTTCTGGTCCATTCATCCTGGCCCGGCAAGTCCTTCGTCGAAGCCCTCTTCAATCTGCCCATCGCGCTGCCCCCCACGGTCATCGGGTTTTACCTGCTCTATCTGATGGGGCCGAAGGGGCTTGCGGGGCAGGCGTGGGAGAACCTGTTCGGCGGGCCTCTTCTGTTCACTTTTTCGGGGATTGTCATCGCCTCGATTTTCTACAGTCTCCCCTTTGCCGTCCAGCCGATCAAGGCGTCCTTTGAGAAAATCGACCCCCGTCTGAAGGAAAACGCCTACGTGCTGGGCCTTTCGCCCATCGCGACGTTTTTCCGGGTGATCATCCCGAACAGCATCAACGGGGTCGCGGCGGCGGCTATCCTCGTGTTCCTTCACACCATGGGGGCCTTCGGCGTCGTCCTGATGGTCGGGGGCAGCATCGCCGGGGAGACGCGGGTGGCGTCGATTGCCATCTACGAAGCCGTCGAATCGATGCAGTACGAGAAGGCCTGGCTTCTCTCCCTTGCCTTCATCCCGATCAGTTATGCCTTTCTGCTGCTTGTCAACCGATTAACGAGGAAAAATTAGGCATGGGACTTACGGCCGCACTGAAAAAGAAAACGAGTTTCTTCACCATCGACGTGGAACTTTCCTGTCCCGACGGTCAAACCCTGGCCCTGATCGGGCCGTCCGGCTCGGGGAAGACGACGATCATTCGCATGCTCGCCGGTTTGGTTAAACCCGACGGGGGCTACATCCGCTACCGGGATGAGATCCTCTTCGACTCGGCACGGGGCATCCACCTCCCGCCGCAGAAAAGGAAACTGGGATACGTCTTCCAGGACTACACGCTCTTCCCGCATCTGACGATTTACGGCAACGCCGCCTTCGCGGCCCGGGACCGGGGGGAAGTGGATGCCCTTCTGGACTTTTTCGGTCTGACGGCACTCAGGGACCGGAAACCTCATGAGGTCTCCGGGGGCGAGAGACAGCGCTGCGCCGTCTGCCAGGCCCTGGCCCGGAACCCGCAGCTTCTGCTTCTCGACGAGCCCTTCTCGGCCCTCGATGTGGTCACGCGGCGCATCCTCCGCAACGAGCTGAAAGCCATAACGGAAAAGCGGACCTTTCCCGTGGTCTATGTCACCCACGACGTCACCGAGGCCCTTTTCATCGGCAACACGGTTCTGCCCATCGTGGCCGGCTCCATAGACAGGGAGTGGATGGAGCGGATCGTCACCCCGGCGGATGAAGCCGGCCTCCGGCAGAGGGCCGCCAGAGCACCCAAACTGTCTTTGACCTACTAAAGGATCATCCCATGAAGATCGGAAACTATTCCTACGACGAGTACCTTCACCTGGTCAAATCCTTCCACGGAAACCTGGCACCGGGGCTCATCATCGGCGGTTTCATGGTCAATCTCGCACTGAAATCGCTCCCCGAAGGGGAATTTTTCGATGCCATCTGTGAAACGCCGGTCTGCCTCCCGGACTCCGTGCAGCTTCTGACCCCCTGCACGGTCGGAAACGGATGGCTCACGGTCCTGCCTTTCGGCCGCTTCGCCGTCACCTTCTATGAAAAGTACGGCGGTGAGGGAGTGCGCGTGTTCCTCGACCCGGCGAAGATGGAGGCCTGGCCGGAAACAAGGGCCTGGTTTTTCAAGTTGAAGCCCAAGAAGGAGCAGGACCCGGAGCGGCTGCTCGAAGAGATCAAGGAGGCGGGGGAAAAACTCCTGAGCGTCCAGCGTGTCCGGGTCAGTCCGGATTCGGTGCGACGCAAAAAAATGGGACCCGTGGCATTATGCCCCCGTTGCGGCGAGGCCTATCCTGTCCGGGACGGCGACACCTGCAGGGCCTGCCGGGGGGAATCGCCCTATCTGTGATTGATGCAGAAGGCGATTCATGACCTTGCCCGGAACTCATGGAAAAGACGGACCAACTGCCGGAGCGGGCCTGGTCGGCGATAGAGGCCGCGGACCCGATTTCGCCCTGGCTTCGTACAATCGCGGCATCACCCACGCGCGGCTCGATCAGGACTCCGTGCAAGCCGTGGCCGACCTCATTCAGGCGGGAAAACCGGGGATGCGAGCCGGCAAAAGCGTGACTGAATAAAATGGGCGCGCATTGAAAAGAGCCGACGCCCTGCCGGCCGTGATCCTGCAAAAGAAGAAATTCTCCCGGACTGGGGGATCTTGCCGAAGGAGGGGGAGGTCGACGATTTCACGCCGGAGGATTAAAATCGTCGGACGGTGTGAGTAATTGAACCGGCAGGATTTCGCCTCTGCCCAGAGACTCCTTGCCTTCCGGAATGCAGAGCAGACCCGAGGCATGGGCAATGGCCTGCAGACGACTCCTGTTTTTGTAGAGGGACACCGTGTAGTGATCGCCGTCATCCCGAGTGATGACAGCGTCCCTGAATTCCGTCCACGCCTTGTGTCGGCCCTTCACGTCTTCAGTCAATCTGGCATGCACGATTGGAAGGGGATGCGCCGCCGCCCCGCCCATGCGCGAAAGTGCAGGCAGGGCCAACTGCAGAAAAGCCGTCTCGTTGCTGGCCGGACCGCCGGGCAGACAAAAGACCGGCACGTTCCGCCATATCCCGAAGGCGGTCCCTTTCCCCGGCCCCATGCGAACGTAGTGGAATATCTTCCGCCATCCCAGTTTGCCCATGACCCCGATGACCAGGTCGCGCTCGCTGCCCCAGGCACCTCCGCTGGTCAGAATGGCATCGATGCCGGGCAAACTCTTTTCCAGCGCCTGCTGAATGGAACCCTCCTGATCGCGAACGACGGAGGTGACACAGGGGAAACCAAAAGAGCTCAGCCAGGCCTCCATGGTGACCAGGTTGCTGGCATAAAGCTGACCCGCCTGCAGCCTTTCGCCCGGCGCCACGACTTCATCGCCCACACTGATGATCGCCGCTCGGGGCCGTCGGTGAACTCTGATCTTGTCGATACCTGCGGCCGCCGCCATCCCCAGGTGGCCCGGAAAGAGCCTCTCACCCTTCTTGATGATCGTAGCCCCGGAGGCCACCTCGGAGCCGGTGCGCAGGATATTCCGACCCGGCCCGGCATCGGCGGCAACGAGGACTTTCCCCGGCGATGCCTCGTCACAGAACTCCCCGGAGACCACCGCATCGCTCCCGGCCGGTATGGGCGAACCGGAGCATATCCTGACCGCGCCTCCGGGGACGACTCGACCTTCGAACGCAGCGCCGGCAAAGGAAGATCCTATCACGGCCAGACGCACGGGGTTTTGCCTGCCGGCATGAAGGACATCGGCGGACCTCACGGCGAAGCCGTCTTTGAGCGATACATCGATGGACGGGTAGTTCATCGCGGCCGCGAGGTCGGCGGAGGCGACCCGGCCGACGCACATGTTCAGGGGCAGCTCCTCGTCTTCCACCGGGCGGACATTCTCCGTGATCCTCTCAAAAGCCTCCCGGAAGCCGATGTAGCCGGTGCCTTCGTCCATCTCTCTGTAATCCATGTTGACGCTCCCGGACGAGACAGGCTCGCGACAGACATTCCCGGACCCTACGGATGTCAAGGGGCTATGGCAGGACGGGCCTACGCCTTCCGGATCCGGCAGGGCAGGTTCGTGATATTGGGCGTCCCGAATTCCTTTCCCAGTTTCCCCATGGACGTCATCATGTTGAAGTTGGATTTTTGCCAGTCGTACTGCGTCTCGGGGGAACCCTCGGGGAACCACCATCCAAGGGCGGCGCTGATTACGCGGGGGTGAACGATGTCGGTGACACAGGCCTTCTGGGTAATGGACCCGTATTTCGTCTCGACGATCACATCGTCGCCCTCACCGATGCCATACTTCGCCGCCGTGTCGGGGTTAACCTCCACGAGCGGGTGCGGCCGCTTCTCCCGGAGCTTCCCGACCCACCGGTAGGATGACAGGAGATAGTAGCGGCTCTTGGCGCTGGTGACGAGCAGGGGGTAGTCGGGGTTATCGGGCTCCGGGAACCCCGTGAACTCCGGCAGCGGCTTGAGCCGGAACTTTTCGGCCGTGCTCAGGCGCAGCTCCACCTTGCCGGTGGGCGTCTGGAAACCCTTCGTCTCGTAAGTGCGAAAACTGTCCGGGCCTTTCAGATAACCCTTCTCGACGAATTCGCGGTACGTCAGTCCCGCCGGCCGGACGAGGTCCTCCAGGAATTCCTCGTGGTCTTCGTGCCACAGTTCGGGCGGGGACACCCGCTTGCCCAGCTCGTTCAGGATCTTCATGTCCGGCCAGCACTCCGCGGGGGGATCGACCACCTTGGGACGGGCGAGGATCAAGCCGTGGCCGATGCCGTAGTGGCCGATATCGTTCATCTCATACTGATGGGCCACGGGGAGAACGATGTCCGCCATGGCCGCCGTCGGTGTCATGAAGATTTCCGCCACCGCCGCGAAATCGAAGCTCTTGAATGTCTCGTAGGTGACACGGCTGTCGGCCCAGGCGACCATCGGGTTCGTGCACATCCCGTAATACCCCCTGACAGGGTAGGGCTTGCCTTCCAGGACGGCCCTGCGAAATAAAGACGGGGGTGTGGTCATCAGTCTCGGTATGGTACCGTAATGGGCACCGAGCATTTCTTTGCGCTTGTCGGGAATGAGATCGGCACGGACAAACTTCGCCAGACTCATGATCCTGGGTTCCAGGGCGTTGACGTTGCCTCCGGGGACTTCGAGATTGCCGCTGATGGCCATCAGGCACACCAGCGAGCGGGTGGCGTCGAACACATTGACGTCATGCTCGATGGCGTTCCCCCACTGGAGGACCGCGGGCTTCGCCCCGGCGTACATCCGGGCGGCCTTGCGGATCGACTCGGCGGGCACCCAGGTGATCTCCTCGACCTTCTCCGGCGTGTACGGTTCGGCCTGCTTCTCCAGGTCTTCAAAACCATAGGTGTACTTTTCCACGAAGTCCTTGTCGTAAAGGGACTCCTTGCACATGACGTGGATGACCCCCAAAGCCAGCGCCTGGGCCGTGCCGGGACGCAACTGGAGCCAGAGATCGGCCCTCCGGGCGATCTCCGTCCTGCGGGGGTCCACGACGATCAGTTTGGCGCCGCTTTTCAGCTGGGCGGTCACCTGGCTGTAGATATTCCCCTCCTCGTTTGTAGACGCCAGATTACTGCCCCAGAAAAACATGAGTTTCGTCGGATGGTGGAAATCGGCGACGGGATAAAAGCCGCAGGTGTGCATGCCCGTGACCTCCCGTCCGGCGTGGCAGACATCCTGTATGCCGACGACGTTGGGCGATCCGAAGATGTTGGCCAGCCGGATCAGCACCAAGTGCTCCAGCCCCTTCGGCATTCCCGCGCCGAATCCGACGGCGCGCGCCCCGTGCTTTTCCTTGATCTTCAGAAGATTTTCCGCAATTTCACCGAGCGCCTGGTCCCAGGAGATGCGCTGCCACTTTCCTTCACCCCTCTTCCCCGTCCTCTTCAGGGGGTGGCGGAGACGGTCCGGGTGCGTCAGGCGTTCCGCCGACACCCTGCCCTTGAAACAGGTGTAGCCCCTGTTGAGATACCCCTCCGGGTCCCCTTTGATCTCAACAATCTCGTTGCCTTTGGCGCCCACCAGCAGGCCGCAGCCGCCGTGATCCATGCGCGCGCAGTGTGTTTTAACCCAGCGGATATCCTCAGGCATCTCGTTCTCCTCTCGCAAATGAAAATGAATGACACAGAAAGGCCCTGTCCTTGTAACAAATCATCGGCGACATGTCAAATCTGCCGCAATCCCGTTCCGGGGGTGCAAGACAAGACAAAATCGCGACGTCAGCGTATTTGCGGGATTACTCGACACAACCACACACGGGGCCGGCGCCTCCCTTTCCTTTTGGAAGGGCCGAAAGCCCGACTCGTAACTCAGGGGAGGCCGGTTCACAGCATCCGCAAACACCCGGACTCTTCCTGGGCGCGTTGCTCTTCACGGCGAGACAGAGAGGGTTGCCAACTCACTCAATGGCTTTCGACACGATGAAGACGTATTTAAGCGGGCCACTGCCCTTGTTGAGGATGTTGTGGCGGGTCTTCGGCGGGACATAGGCGGTCCGGCCGGCGGCGATCGCCATGCGGCCGAAGCCCTCTAGTTCCACCTCCCCATGTCCCTCGAGGATGACGAGCATCTCCTCGTTATTCTCCGTCGAGTGGAGGCCCACGTCCTTTCCCGGGGCAAGCGTCACCAGACCGGATCGCATGGTGACCGTCCGGGGCGGCTTCATGATCTCCGCATAGGGACCGCCATCAGCCGGGAGGACAAACACAAAAGGCCCCTTTGTTCTCTCCTTCTCGACCGTCACCGGTTTCTGCTCCTCGTGCGCCAGTCCCAAAGGCGGCACGGCCATGTGAACAAGCAAGACAAGCCCTGCAATGACGAAGGCCCGAATCGTTTCTTTGTTCCCGAACATCGCTGATCCTCCGATTTTTCAGAATTTCAGGTTGAGACCGGCCATCCCGGTGATCCCGGGCATGGGGTAGTCTTTCTTGAAGGCGTAACTTTCGTCGGTCAGGTTTTCGCCGGCGATATAGATCTCCCCTTTCGTTCCGAGTGTCTTGAGACTGAATTCCCATCCCAGCTTCGCGTTGACGAGAAAATTCGCATTGACGTCCGCGATGCTGCTTCCCCCGTAGCCGGCGGTGCGATTGTTGGCCGTGTACCGGTTATCTACGTACAGTGCATCCAGGCTGAGCTTGAAGGATCTCAGGAAGCGGTAATTGAGCCCGGTGCTTGCCGACCAGTAGGGGGCATAGGGAAGATTGTAGGGCTCGCGTTTGAAGAGATACGTCGCTCCGGCGAAAAAGGACAGGGCGTCGAGCGGTGCCCAGGTCGCCGTCGCTTCCACGCCTTCCAGCCTGAAGTCGCCGATGTTTTCATAGCGTGGGGGGAGCGGGGAGGTCACCAGGATCATGCGGTTCTTCCCGTCATCGGTGAAGCAGATGATGTCGGCACGGAATTTCTTGCCGATAGCGTGGCTCAATCCCGCCTCGTAGTGATCCACCGTCTCCGCGTCCAGGTCCTTCCAACTCCCATTGCCGCCCCAGAAGAGGTTGGATTGCGTCACGACATAGACGCCGGGGTAGTTGACGCCCTTTGCATAGGAGGCGTGGAATTCGGTCTGTCCGTAGCCCATGATAAACCCCGTCTGGGGTCCCCATTCGGCATCGAAATCACTGTGGGAGAAGTAGCGTACCCCGGCCGAGGGGATTACATGCCAGCCGCTTTTTTCCCCGAAGAGGTGACTCAAGGCTGCATAGGGCGACAGGATGCGGAAGGTCTCCCGGGGGAACGTGCTGTCCGGCCGGGTGGCATCCCTGTCGATGGTGGCCTTGCCGCCGATGAAATCCAGGTCGATGCCGCCGAGAATTTCGCCGTTTTTCCATGGGGTGATGACCTCCTGCAGCCGGCCGCCGTAATTGTCCCAGTCCGTCACGGTGTCGTAGTGGAAGCCGCCCGCCGTATCGAACTGGTCCTGCCAGTCGCCCGTGCCCCGGTTCCAGTATAGCTTCACAGTCCCCTGCGCTGACGAGTACTGGTGGGCGATGGTGATCACCCCCATTTCATCGTCGGACCGGTAGGTGCCCTGGCGGGCCGCGGGATTTCCCTCCGGGCCCGGGTCCTCAGCGAAATTATTCGTCGCATTCGCCGTGAGGCTCATGTACCAGGGCCCATTGATCTGATGACCGACTCGGGCAAAGTACTCCTGCAGCTCCCCGCTGGAGTGATCCCGGTGGCCGCTGGACGAGCGGAAGCCCTGGAAGAGATAATAATCGGTTTTCCCGACTTTGCCGCCGTGCTCGACCCCCTCGATGAAGGTGGAGTAAGATCCATAACCAGCCCTGATATTTGTGTGGAACCCCTCTTCGACCTGCCGTTTTGTGACCAGATTCACGACCCCATAGGCGCCATTGCCGAACAGAACGGGCTGAGCCCCCTTGTAAATATCGATCCGCTGGGCCTGGTCGACACTCATGATGTCCATGAGGGGGTGGGTCCAGACGCCGACGACCTTCGGTATGCCGTCGACGGCCATCTGGATTTCGCCTCCCGGCCGCGAGCTTCCCATGCCGCGGATGTAGATGGCGCCGCCATCGCCCCCTCCGAAGCTCCCGACGGTATTCTGGCGGGAGATGATCACACCTGGCACCATCCGGACTGCCGATTGAAAATCCTGGGCGTTGAGATCGCTTATCTGGTCCTCCGTTACGGTGGTAACCTGGCTCCCCAGACGATCGACGCGGTTGCCCTCCGCGATGGGCGGGGCCGTCACGACGACCTCGTCCATTCGGGCGGGCTTGCGCTCTTCGGCATCCGCGTCCGTACAAGCAGAAGTCCAAGAAGCAAAAGCCGAGAGAATGAAGAGTATGCACATGACTGACCTGGCCATGGGTGACACCTCCGTGCGGATGCAGTTAAACATACAAAAATGATATTCGTGCTACCGACAGGCTAAAAAAATTTTCCCTTTAAGTGATCCTCCCGGATGGCTGACGCAAATGACCGGACCGCTGCCATCCCCATTACTTCCCCTGACAGGCTGAAGCCTGCAAGGCTCCGGCCTCAGAGCCCGAAGAACTGCATGGCCGCGCCGCACAGGAACAGCGTCGCACCGGCCAGGGCATGGCTGTATCGGTCCCAGGATCTCAGGGGAATGGATTTCAGGCCCAGGGAAGCCCCAAGGACGACAGCGAGCATGGAGCTGATGGTGACCGCGCCGAAAATGGCCGTCACGGCGATCAGGGTCGAATAGTTTCCCTTGACGGCAGGGTACATGACGACCGGGATCATCGGCTCGCAGGGGCCGAGCACGAAGATGACGAAAATCACCCAGGGTGTCAGCCTTGTTGCGCCGCCTTCATGGACATGGACATGCTCGCCCCCGTGCGTGTGTCCATGAACGTGGACGTGTCCGTCCAGGTGGGGATGGGCGTGCGAGTGAGGCGCGTTTTTACGTGCCTGCCGCAGGCCCCAGGCCAGGTAGATGAGGCCGAAACTCATAAAGGCCCACGCGGCCAGGCTTCCCCGGATTTCATTCATCGGCTCGAAAAACGATGCCGCCAGCCCCAGCGCGATGCCGACGGCGCCCAGCAGGACGGCGCTCAGGACATGGCCTGCCCCGCAGAGAGTCGTGACGGTCGCGGTCCTTGCCATTGACCAGCCCTGGGCCCGGGACATGGCAATGAAGGGCAGATAGTGGTCGGGGCCCAGCATCGTGTGGAAAAAAGCAATGGCCGCCGCCGAAAGGGCCAGAATGCCCAGTTCCTCCGACATGCGCCGTCATCTCCCGGAAGTTCCGCCGTTGTATACCTCTCTCCAACAGGTCCGTCGCCCTGCTGCCTGGCCCAAGCGGAAACCCTCGTCGTCGAGAGAAAGCCGTCGGGGAGGTGCAAGGGGGTCCCTCGATGCCACCGGTGCCATATTCGTGCTACCGACAGGTGAAAAAAAATGAAGGGCGCCTGTTAGGGGAAAACCATCTGTGCCACGTTTCGAAAATCCGTAGCACATACGGTTATTTTTGTCAATGCTTCCTCAGCCGGGCAAAGGGGCTCCCGTCTATGCTTCGAGGACCTCGAGGAGGGCCTGCAGCGTACTCTTGCCGCTCCCCCCTTTTCCGCAAAAAAGGACTTTTGGCATGTATATCCTCTGCTGTTCTGGACGGAGAAGTCGTGAAGCGGTTTTGCAAGGCGAATTGAAAGCGACTTTGCGCGAACGGTTCTTTGCGAAATGGAGTGCCCGCGGCGCAAACTGTTTGAGCCCGAAGGGCGAGTTTTTGCGGCCGCAACGCAGTGAGCAATTAGAACCGTCGCAAAGCGGTTTTTCGCCTGCAAAATTGCTTCACGCCCCCCCCTTTATTTCGTCTCTTTCCCTGTCCCGGTCATGCTCAGCGTACCGTGACGAACCCCGCGGAGGGCCTTGAGGGCGTCGGCCAGCTCGAGAACCTCCCCGGCAGCACCTTTGACGGCCACGATCTCCAGGCAGTTGTCGTGATCCAGGTGGATGTGCTGCGTCGAGATGATGATATTCTGGCAGTCGTGCTGGAGATCCATGATCCGGTTCAGGAGGTCGCGCTTGTGGTGATTGTAAATAAAGGTGATGGCGCCGGCCACCTCCCCGCCCTCTTCCCATTCCTTCTTGACCATCTCCTGCCGGATGAGGTCCCGGAGGGCCTCGGAGCGGTTCGTGTATTTTTTCCCGCGGATCAGCCGGTCGAAGCGCTGAAGCAGGCCTTTCTCGAGGGAGACGCCGAAGCGTATGATCTCGGACATGATACCTCCCATAGCACGGTTTTTTCTTTGCGTGCCACAGATGAGGGCGCCTGTCAAGGAGGGATCAGCAGATGCGCGGGACCATGTTACCTTATCTGCCCGATAACATGAATGCTTCCAACCTCTGCAGCCCATCTATGTCAAAAATGACATAACTTATCGAAATGACTTGTTATTTGCCGAAAAAACCCTTGACACCCATAGGCTCAATAGATATAGAGGACAGGTTCTTCCCGGCCTGGAAAGCCCCGCCGTTCGGAAAGCGGGGAACAAATCCTTGAGGCTATTGGTGTTCTCTGACTATCCGTTAAAGCTAAAAACCCTTCTGAAGCGCATCTTCTTGCCGAAGACCGCCTCAGGAGGACTGGATAACGGGGGCGACTTTTTCGCCATTGAAGCCGGGCAGGGAAGAACGGACGAATTCATAGCGATACCATCGAGAAAGGAGCGCATCGTCATGGACGTCACCAGAAGAGGTTTCTTGAAGATCTCCGGTGCGGCGCTCGCGGCGGGCGGCATGGGCGTCAGCCTCAAGCCCGTTTCCGCCCACGCGCAGCCCCTGAAGATCCAGTACACCAAAGAGACCACCACCATCTGCTGTTACTGCTCCGTGGGATGCGGCATTATCGTTTCGACACGGGACGGTAAGGTCGTCAACACCGAGGGGGATCCCGATCATCCCATCAACCAGGGTACACTCTGCCCGAAAGGCGGTTCCATCTTTCAGATGGCCAACAACAAGAACCGCCTGGACAAGCCCCTCTACCGGGCGCCCTACGCCACGGAATGGCAGGAAGTGGAATGGGAATGGGCGCTCGAAAAGATCGCCCACAACATCAAGAAAAGCCGCGACAGGAGCTTCAGGGTCCGGAACAGCAAGGGCGAGCTCGTGAACCGGACGGAAGGTATCGCATCCGTCGGATCGGCCGCCATGGACAACGAAGAGTGCTGGATCTATCAGAAATTCCTGAGGGGCTTGGGTCTGGTGTATATCGAGCACCAAGCCCGTATCTGACACAGCGCCACTGTACCGGCTCTGGCAGAGTCGTTCGGACGCGGCGCGATGACGAACCACTACATTGATCTTCAATGGAGTGACGTAATTCTCATCATGGGGGCGAATCCCGCCTCCAACCACCCCATCTCCTTCAAGTGGATCACCAAGGCCATGGAGAGGGGTGCGAAACTGCTCTGTGTAGACCCCCGTTTCACCCAGTCGGCCGCCAAGGCCCATTTCTATATGCCCATGCGTTCGGGGACGGATATTGCCATCCTCGGCGGCATGATCAAATATATCTTTGACAACAGGCTCTACTTCGAGGAATACGTCCGGAATTACACCAACGCCACCTTCCTGGTGAACCCCGATTTCAAGCTCCCGGGCGAGAACCGGGGCGTTTTCTCCGGATTGAAGGGCATACAGTACGACAAAACGACCTGGAGCTATCAGACAGACGCAAACGGCGTGATCAAAAAGGACCCGACCATGAAGGATCCACGCTGCGTCCTCCAGCTCCTGAGAAGGCACTACTCGAGGTACAACGTTGACCTCGTCAGCCGGATCACGGGAACACCGAAGGAAAAACTCCAGGAACTTTACAAGATTTACTGCTCAACCACCGGTCCCATGAAAGCCGGCAATATTATGTACGCCATGGGGTGGACTCAGCACACAGTGGGCGTCCAGAACATCCGCACCATGTGCCTGATCCAGCTTCTGCTCGGCAACATGGGTATTGCCGGCGGCGGCGTCCAGGCCCTGCGCGGCGAATCCAACGTTCAGGGTTCCACGGACCAGGCCCTTCTATTTCATATCTGGCCGGGTTACATCGGTACGCCGCGGGCGAGCATGCCTACCCTGAAGGACTTCATCGAGAAACGCACGACCAAGACCAAGGAGGCCAAGAGCCTCAACTGGTGGAAGAACACGCCCAAGTACGTCGCGAGCCTGCTCAGATCCTTCTACGGCATGAACGCCACCCTCGAGGAGGCATACAACTACCTGCCGAAGCTCGACGACGGCGTCGATTACTCCTGGCTCACCCTCTTCGACCAGATGTCCAAGGGGAAGTTCACGGGCTTTTTCGCCTGGGGTATGAACCCGGCGGCCAGCGGCGCTTCGTCCAACAAGGTCAGATCCGCCCTGACGAAGCTCGACTGGATGGTCAATGTCAACCTTTACGACAACGAGACGGGTTCATTCTGGAGAAGCCCCGGTTTCGAACCGACAAAGGTAAAAACAGAAGTCTTCATGCTCCCCTGCGCCTCCTCTGTAGAGAAGGAAGGCAGTATTTCGAACAGCGGCCGCTGGATGCAGTGGCGCTACAAGGCCGTCAATCCCGTCGGCATCGCCAAGCCCGACGGCGATATCATGACGGAGCTTTATTTCAAGGTCAAGGAGCTCTACCAGAAGGAAGGCGGTCCCAACAGGCAGGCCATCACGAAACTCACCTGGAATTACGGCAAATTCACAGCAGAAGGTCATTATCATCTCGACACACACGCCATTGCCAAGGAAATTAACGGTTACTTCCTGACGGACAAGCTCCTCGATGACCCCGCAACGAAACAGAAGAAACTCTTCAAAAAGGGCTCACTCGTTCCGACCTTCGCCCTTTTGCAGGACGACGGCTCCACTTCCTCGGGAAACTGGATTTACTGCGGCTCATACACCGGTGCCGGCAACATGGCCGCCCGTCGGGGCAAGGCCGACCCCACCGGACTCGGCCTCTACCCCCAGTGGTCCTGGTCATGGCCGGTGAACCGCCGCATCCTTTACAATGGCGCCTCCGTCGATCCCACGGGCAAACCCTGGAACCCCAGGCGTCCCGTCATCAAGTGGGACGGTAAGAAATGGACGGGAGATGTGCCTGACGGCGTCGGTGACCCCGGCTCCGGCAGACCCCCCTTCATCATGAAACCCGACGGTGTGGCCAGCCTTTACGGTCCGGGGCTGGCCGACGGCCCGTTTCCGGAACACTACGAACCTCTGGAGTGCCCCATCGAGAAGAATCTCCTTTCACCCCAGTACAACAACCCCACTGTCAAGCGATGGGAAGAGAAGGGCGTCGGGACGGAACACGACACCATCGCGACCTGCGACCCGAGGTTCCCCTTCGTCTGCAGCACCTACCGGGTGACCGAGCACTGGCAGACAGGCGTGCAGACAAGGTGGGTACCCTGGCTCGCTGAGATGCAGCCCGGCATGTTCGTCGAGATCGGCGAGGATCTGGCCAGGGAAAGGGGCTTCAAAAACGGCGAGATCGTCACCGTGAAGTCCTCCCGGGGCCAAGTCGACGCCGTGGCCATCGTCACACCGAGATTCAAGCCCTTCGACATCGACGGAAACATCATTCACCAGGTCGGTATACCGTGGCACTACGGCTGGGTCACAACGGCTGAGCGGAAATACAACGCCAACGACAAGAAACCGGAGATCTTCACCTTCGGTGACTCGGCCAATCTCCTGACGCCTTACGCGGGAGACCCCAACACGATGATTCCGGAGAGCAAGGCCTTCATGGTGAATGTTGTGCGGAAGGGGGTGAAGTAACATGGCGGAGATGATCAAATTATACGACGATACGAAATGCACGGCCTGCAGGGGCTGCCAGCTCGCCTGCAAGCAATGGAACGAGAAAAAGGCGAAACAGACGGTGAACTACGGCTCTTACCAGAACCCACCCACGCTTCAGCCCAACACCTATATGATCATCCACTTCCAGGATTACAAAGACTCCAAGGGCACCGTCAAGTGGCTTTTCCGGAAGGAGGCCTGCATGCATTGCAGTGACGCGGGCTGCGTGACGGCCTGCCCGACGGGGGCCCTCTATCACACGGAATTCGGGACGGTGGGGCTCAACCCGGACCGGTGCATCGGCTGCAAGAACTGTGTCGCCGCCTGCCCCTTCGAAGTCCCCAAGTACGAACAGGAGACCGACCGTGTGTACAAATGCGACATGTGCGAAAGCCGTCTGCGCAACAACCTCACCCCGGCCTGCGTCAAGGCCTGCCCGACGGGGGCCCTCAAGTGGGGAGAGAAAGACGCCATGGTGAAGCTCGCGGCGGACCGGGTAAAGGAACTGGGCGGCGACGCGAACACTTACGGAGACAAATACGTCAACGGGACGCATTTTATGTACGTCTTTCAGGAGCGGCAGCCCGTTTACGCGGCGCTGACCCAGAACCCGAAGGTGCCGCTTTCCGTCGTGGCATGGAAGAACATCCTCAAACCCCTGAGTCTGCTTGCGGCGGGAGGTGTCGTGGTCGGTTCCATCCTGCACTATCTCCTCCACGGGCCCAAGCGGGTGGATGAACCAAAAGAACCCGGTGAAACAACGAAGAAAGCGGAAGGGGGTGAATAGCATGTTCGAGGTGAAACAAGGGATGATTCAAGCGACGGACGGCTTCGAGAGACTCGTCCACTGGACGCTGGCGATCTCCTGCATCGTCCTTTTCATCACGGGCCTGGGCATGATGTTTCACTCCCTGAACGTCATCGGGGACTTCCTGGGCGGGCTCAAGAGCCTCAAATACGTCCACAACCTCGCGGGGCTCGTCTTCGGCTTTTCGCTGATCTTCACCATCTCCATGTGGTGGAAGGAGGCCGGGACCCCCGACATGCCCGCCGACTGGGAGTGGCTCAAGTGCGCCGGCGGCTACCTCTGGCATGTGGACAACCCCCCCGAGGTGGGCAAGTACAACCCCGGTCAGAAGATGTTCTTCGTGGCCGTGGCGGGCTGCGGCATTCTCATGGTCGCGACAGGGCTTCTCATGATGTTTCAGCCGGCCTTTCTCCCCGTGGAGCTCCTGAGGTGGATGTATCCCCTGCACGCCCTGGGGTTTGTGACCCTCTTTGCCTTCTTCTTTGTTCACGTCTACCTGGGGACGATCGGCAACCCCGGCTCCGTCCAGGCGATGATCCACGGTTGGGTGACGCCGGGCTGGGCCAAGAAGCAGCACCCCAAGTGGTACAAGGAGATGGCGGAGCACGGGACCCTGAAGATCTACGGCGAGGAAAAAAAGAAGGAAACACCCGGCCACTGAAGCGGCAGCTTAAACCACAGCCATGAAAAAGGACCTGCCGGAATCCGGCAGGTCCTTTTTTGCACCTCTCAATCTATTTCACAATTTTGAAGATATCCCTGAACCGCGGGTCTTCCGCCGTCTTGGCAAGCTCGAACAGGACAATCTCCGTGCTCGTCAGTTTCGCCCCCTCCTGCACCATCCGTTCGAGGGCGATCTCCCTGTTCCCCCGGGTCCGCGATGAGACCGCATCGGCCACCAAGTGGACTTCGTATCCGCGCTCCAGGAGATCCATGACGGTCTGGTACACGCACACATGGGTCTCGATACCCGATACGATGACCTGCCTTTTCTTCAAACCCTTCAGGTGGTCCATGATTTTTTCATTCCCGAGGCAGCTGAACTCTCCCTTGGTGAAGGGCTGCACACCGCTCATGAGACCTGCGATTTCAGGAATGGTCGCCCCGATCTTTATCTGCTCGGTGAGGATAACGGGAACCCCGAACACCATCACCCCCGGGATGAGCTTCTTCAGGTTTTCCAGGAGGAAGAGTTTGTCGTGCATGGACTCATAGAGATTCCCCTGGACATCGATCACGAAAAGCAAGCTTTGTTCGGCACTTAGCATGAATGATTCCTTTCGTCGAAGGGGCTTAAGGCGCAGGGCCAAGGGCTAATAGGTGGAAGACAGGAATATCCTTGTCTTTAGTCTTTAGTCTTTAGTCTTTAGCCTTTAGCCTCTAGCTTTATTCAATAATGATTTCTTCCAGTGATCTTTTCGGCACGTGGTGGCGGCCCTCCCCGTCCCGCCAGTACTTGATATCTCCCCCGGGTCCCACCGTCTCGATGACAACGGTCTCCTTGGGCTTGCCCAGCGCCAGGACGAGGAGAATGTCGTATCGGTCGGGAATGCCCAAAACCGCACTGAGTTTTTCCCTCTGGACAGATGCGATCATGCACCCGCCGAGGCCCTTCTCGACGGCACCGAGCAGTATGTTCTGGGCGGCGATCCCGTGATCACAGACGACATTCTTCGAGATCGACCTGTCGCCCAGCATAACGATATAGGCTGACGGCCTCTCCCCTTCGGCGGGTCCAGGCCACTCCTTCAGGTAACCCGCCCAGGCGAGGTGTTCGAAAATCATCGCGTTCCTCATCCGATCACAGGACAGGACGTACTTCAGGGGTTGCATGTTGGCCGCCGAGGCTGAAAGTCTCGCCAGGTCCACCAGTTCCCGCAAGGTCTCGAGAGAAATGGGGACGTCCTCGTAAAACCGTCTGTAACTTCTGTTTCGCATCACAAGATCTTTGATCATAACGTTCCTTTCATTACAACGGGCTCAAGGCGCAGGGCTAAGGGCTAATGGGTGGAAGACAGGAATATCCTCGCCTTTAGCCTTTAGCCTCGCGAAGTGCGAACCATTTTTCATCTCCCAGCACGACCGATGTTTCGATCTGCCTGTCGGAGATGTGCCAGTAGGCCCGGAGCAATCCGTCTTTCTGATCCTGCGGAACGGGCCTGAAGCCGTATTTCTCATAGAAGTGAACGGCCCACCCGGCGTCAACCCAGGTTCCGAGGAGGATTGGCCGATCCGTCTGGCTGCGAAGCACAGCAATGAGTTCTCCCCCGATACCGCGCCGCTGCCATGACGGAAGCACGTAGGCGTGACGGATCAGGCTGACGTCCCGGACGTGCTGTATCCCCATGACACCGATGAGCACGCCCTCCTTCTCGTAACCGAAGAAACATATCCCGTCCGCTATTTCCCCCGCGAGTTCTTCCTCCGCCATGTACGGTTCTTTCCAGCAGTCCGGGGGAATGACGCCCCGATAGGCCCCTGCCGCTTCATTGATCACGTGATGTATCGATTTAAAATCTTCATCCCGGCAGCGGCGGATCCCGGTCATCTCTACCCTCCTCGATTTAAGGAAAAGTGAACGATAGGATAGGCAAAACACCGACTGTCGTAGTATAATTAAAATAATGAAAAAGGTCATTTTAAAAAATTCAACGGCAGAGAAAATTACATCCGGCTTCCCCTGGGCATACCGGAACGAGATTATGGCCTTCGAGGAGCCCGTCGAAGCGGGGGAGCTGGTACGCCTTCACGCCCGGGGAGGCTCTTTCCTGGGCATCGGATACGTGAATCCTCTCAGCCAGATAACCGTCAGGGTCCTCTGCTCGGAAGATCGGGCCATAGACAAAGATTTCCTGACGGGAAAAATCTCAAAAGCTCTTCAGAAAAGACATGAGCTCAGGACCGTCACCACGGCATACCGGCTGGTCCATTCCGAGGCCGATGAACTGCCGGGCCTCGTAGTCGATCGCTACGCGGACTTTCTGGCGGTGCAAATCAACACGGCGGGCATGGAAAGGCTGCGGCCGTTGCTCCTGCCATGCCTTGTTGAAACCATCCAACCGATCGGGATCTACGAGAAATCGGAGGAGAGATTCAGGGCAAAGGAAGGGCTGACCACAGAGGAGCGGACGATTCATGGGCGGATCCCCGAGAGTATCCTGATCGAGGAGCATGGCGCCCGATTCATCGTCCGGTTGAAAGAAAGCCAGAAAACGGGCTTCTACCTCGATCAGAGAAGGAACCGCCAAAGGGTTGCTTTGTGCGTCAAGGATCGCTTCGACGTCCTCGATCTTTTTTCAAACACCGGTGGTTTCGGCATCCACGCCGCCCTCAGGGGCGCCCGTTCCGTGAAGCTGGTGGATATTTCTGCCGCCGCCCTGAAGCAGGCCGAAGAAAACGCCCGCCTGAACCGGTTACAAACCGTGGAAACTGCCCGCGCGGACGTCTTTGGCTATATCAGGGAAGCCTATGAAAAGGGCCGGTTCTTCGATATGATCATTGTCGATCCTCCCTCATTCGCCCAGAGCAGACGAACGAGGGAGAGCGCGGTCCGCGCTTTCAGACAGCTGATCTCCGGATGCCTCCGGCTGCTTCGGAACGGAGGGATTCTCGCCGTTTTTTCCTGTTCTCATGCGGTTTCCCTGGAGGACCTCCAGGAGGCATCCCTCAAGGCAGCCGGGGACAGCGGGACAAAGCTCGATGTCCTTGACTATCTGATCCAGGATATCGACCATCCCGTCCTGCTTCATATTCCAAACTCCCTTTACCTCAAAGGGCTTCTGTTCCGCAAAGAGGCATGAAGAACGGGTCGTTCTCCACGACGATCCCTGCCGGAAATCTCAAATAAGGGCTTGAACTTGGGGTGGAAAGGATATATAGGTTCCTCTCTTCGATAAAAACCTTCAGGGGGCTTGCACGGAATCCCCAATACAGGCGAGGAGGCGCACGGCGAATGGCCAGGGATCTGAAGAGGGTACTGGAAACCATAGAGCGTTACAAGGAGGGGAATCCGCACTATCAGGAGTTGCTCGAGATACTCGGTGAAATCCTGATTCTGCGGGAAGAATATCGCAGAAGGGTGAAGAAGAGTATCTTCCCCATTCAGGACGAACTCATCGACGCAAAGCTCCAGGGGGGACTGCCGATCATCGATTTCGGCGCCGGGGGTATCGATCTGACGGAACCGAAGAATTTTTTCATGAAACTTCTCGAAATCGGCAAGGCTAAAAATCCCGAGGACACCGGCGAGATCCTGAAGGATCTCGAAGACGGCGTCCTGGATTATGAGAAACTGGCCTATGAAGCCTTCACGCAGCCGGGGGAAGAAGAGTCTCCCGAAGCCGTCGAGGAGGAATCCTTCGATCTGTTGCGTTTCTTCATCGAGGAAAGCTTGAGACCCGCCTTCGAGTTCGTCGCCGAGAAATACAGCGGTAAAATATTAAAATCGAGCTGGAAAGAAGGCTACTGTCCGACCTGCGGCAGGATTCCCAAGATCGGGGAACTCCGCGATGAGGAAGGAAGGCGATTTCTCTTCTGCAATCAATGCGGTACACGCTGGCATTACAAGCGTGTCAAATGTCCCTTCTGCGGAAACGAGGAGCAACAGTCCCTGGCCTATTTCACCGTGGAGGGAGAGGAAAAATACCGTGTCGATGTCTGTGATGCCTGCAAGCGGTACATCAAAACCGTTGATTTCAGGGCAGAGGCAGAAGAGCCCGACCTGGACCTGGAAGATATCGCCACCCTTCATCTGGACATCCTGGCCCATGAAGAGGGATATCACTGAATCGGGCTCAAGGCAGGAAATGTGCGGCCCTATGCCCTTAGCCTTTAGCCTTTAGCCATTTGCTTTCCTCTTCTGCCTTACACCCTCTACGCTGAACCCGTTACCCGGGACCCTTTATTATGAATGACCGCGACATCGTCCATGTCATCCGCATCCTCAAGGCGGAGTTGAAAAAGTGGGAACTGCCTATCACAACAGCCCTGGCGGAGCGCAAGAGCGACCCCTTCAAAATCCTCATATCCACAGTCCTGAGTTCCAGGACGAAAGATGAGGTAACGGCCGCAGCGACGGAGAGGCTCTTCAAACTGGCTTCCTCGCCTGAAAAAATGCTGAAACTGTCCGAGGAAACGGTCGCCCGGGCCATCTACCCCGTCGGTTTCTATCGGAGTAAAAGCCGCCACGTCCGGGAGGTCTGCCGCGCCCTCACCGAGCGCTTTCACTCGATAGTCCCGGACCGGCTCGAGGATCTCCTGACCCTGAAAGGGGTGGGGAGGAAAACGGCCAATCTCGTTCTCGCCTTGGCCCATCAGAAGGACGGCCTTTGCGTCGACACGCACGTCCACCGTATCTCCAACCGTCTCGGATATGTGGCGACAAAGTCACCGAAGGAAACGGAATTCGCCCTCCGGGAAAAGCTTCCGAGAAGATACTGGGCCGTCTTCAACACGTTGCTGGTGGCCCACGGCCAGAACATCTGCCGGCCTCTCTCGCCTTTCTGCAGCCGGTGTCCCATTTACGATTACTGTGACCGCAGGGGGGTTACAAGGAGTCGTTGAACGCTTCTTCTCTCCTGCAACCTCCGTTCAAATTGAATTTTTGCATGTGCGTGCAAATCTATCCAAAACCTTCACGGGAAGATCATCATCCTGGGACTTCTAATTTTTTCAATAGCTTACGATTGTGGAAATCAACTCTCAAATTCAGATTAATCTGTACAATAATTAGAACATGTATGGATAATTGTTCATGCTCCTATTATCCTTCCTCTCTTTTCATCAACCATGTCTCTTTGTAACGATTTTTTCGGTCTATTCGCCTGAGAATGTCTAACAAATGAGACATTTCCGGTCATGCGGAAGAAAGGCCTATCTATAAACTTTAATGATATAAGTAAGTTATAAAAATTTTTGCTTGGTCCATCCTTTGCTAAGTAAATCGGATAGCGTAGTTTTTTGGCGTAATCCTGATCTCATCATTTCAAACTATTAAACCGGGCGTCAACTGCTAACCATTTGGAGGTAACGGTTACATGGAGATGGATAACACAACCTTCGGGCTGACGATGCTCATCTGCGGGATGGGGGGTACCATTTTGACGCTCTGGGTCATGAGTCTTGTCATGACGGCCCTGGGCCGGCTTTTTCCGGAAAAAGCAGAAGAAAAGAAGGAGGGCTGAGACATGCTGGAAGCGATCCTCAACGGTCTGGGCGGGCTCATAGCCGGTTTCCAGGCCCTTGCCCTGGACTGGCGAAGTATGGTCATGTTGATCGTCGGCGGTATCCTTCTCTACCTGGGGATCAAGAAGGACTGTGAGCCGTTGCTGCTCGTCCCCATCGGGTTCGGCTGCATCCTCGTCAATGTGCCCCTTACCGATCTCATGGCCAAGGACGGGTTCCTGCGCATCATCTACGATGCAGGGGTGGACACGGAGCTGTTCCCGCTTCTCATCTTTATCGGGATCGGGGCCATGACGGACTTCGGACCCGTTCTGGCGCAACCGTCCATTTTTCTCCTGGGGGCAGCCGGGCAGTTCGGTATTTTCCTGACCCTCCTGCTGGCCCTTTTTTTCGGATTCACGAAACTGGAAGCCGTTTCCATCGGCATCATCGGCGCCTGTGACGGCCCGACGGCCATATACGTCACATCGAAATACGCACCCCACCTGCTCGGTGCCGTTTCGGTGGCCGCTTATTCCTACATGGCCCTTGTGCCGGTGATCCAGCCGCCCATCATGCGGGCCATGACCACGCAGGCCGAGCGGCAGACCGTCATGAAGTACACGGCCCGGCCCGTATCCAAGACGACGAAGATGCTCTTTCCCCTCGTCATCACCGTCCTGGGGGGGCTCATCGCCCCCAAGGGGCTCCCGCTCCTGGGGACCATCATGCTGGGGAACCTGATGAGGGAATCAGGGGTGGTGAGCCGCCTGACGAAGGCCTCTGAGAACGAAATCGCCAATGTCGTGACCCTCTTCCTGGGTCTCTGCATCGGGGCCACCATGTCGGGCGCCGCTTTTTTAAGGCCACAGACGTTGATTATTCTGGGCCTGGGCTTCCTGGCCATATGTCTTGACACGGTATGCGGGGTTCTTTTTGCGAAGGGCATGCGGGTCCTGAGCGGCGGGAAGATCAACCCCCTGATCGGTGCCGCGGGGATATCTGCCTTCCCGATGGCGGCGCGGGTGGTCCAGCGGGAAGGCTTCAAGTACAACAAAAAGAGTTTTCTTCTCATGCAGGCCATGGGGGCGAACGCCGGCGGCCAGATCGGCTCCGTGATCGCCGCGGCGGTGATGCTATCCGTGCTGGCTGGCATGGGAGTCATATCGTAGAAAATATCCATACCGTTGTTATTTCTTAACCAAACATCAAACCACCAGCCTCAACGGATAGATCACTATTGAAGGAGGAAATTTCAGATGGATGAAGTGTTGGCCCCCGTACCCGGTAAAATTACAAAACTCCTGGTGAAACCCGGTGACAATGTACAGGAAGACGATCAGATCCTGCTCCTCGAGGCCATGAAGATGGAAAACCCCATTTTTGCGACTTCGAATGGAAAGATAAAAGAAATCAGGGTCAAAGAAGGCCAAGACGTGGATGTGGATCAAGTGCTCCTGGTCATCGAGTGACCATTACGGGGTCATTACTTCCCCAAGCACCGGGTGACAAGGAATCTTTTTTGATCCGATTAGAAATTCTCCGCCAGGGGCAGGACCCATTTCTCCCCCATGCTCTCCTGGTGCAGGAACGGGGGGCAAGGCAACCATGCTACGGCGTGAATATGCCCTTTCGGAGGAAAAATCCACCACGTGCCATCTGTCCTAAACGATGCCTGATTTTAAAGAAGAACTTTAGATCACCGTTCTGGCCTCGATGTTCGGGAGAAATAAAGAATGAAGTGGCTGAGGAAATATTCACTGTTCCTGTTGGCCATTGGTCTGACCCTGCCACTGAGTATGGCAATTCTGAATTGCGATTTCTACGAGGACAATGATCTCGTACGCATTAGCCAAATTTCAATGGCTGATGGCGAAAATTTGCTGAGTTTTCTGAAGAAAAATCCAGGGATTTTTGCTGCGGCTGATGAAACTTTTCCGTCCGTCTGCACAGGTCTTTGCGAGATACAACCCTTTATTTATATCCATCCCTCAAGCAACCAGGCGATTCCTGTCCTTCGCTGTTAGAATCACAGGCCCTTCTCCCACGATACCTCCCAGCCTGACATATAATCACCTGATCACCCAGGGAGTCCCGAAGAACTAGGTAGGTTCGTTATGCAGATTGACTTGGGATCGTTTTTGCAGATCGACTGGAATCTGGCATTTTTTCTGTCTTTCCTGAATATCATCTTCATCAATTTGATCCTTTCAGGGGACAACGCCGTGCTCATCGCTATGGCAGTACGAAATCTTCCGAAAAGCCAGCGGATGAAGGGCATAACGTTCGGATCAGCGGTGGCCATTTTCCTGAGAGTGGTACTGACCTATTTTGTAGCCATGTTGCTCGAAGTCAGCTACATAAAACTCGCAGGCGGCTTCTTGATTTTGTGGATTGCCATCCAGCTGTTCATGGAGGCTGACCAGGGCGGCGGCGATGAGAAAGACGTGACGACTATGTTGCAGGCGATCAAGATCATATTGATTGCAGATATCACAATGTCGCTCGACAATGTCCTTGCCGTAGCCGGGGCGGCCGGGGGAAACGCAGTCCTCCTGATCTTCGGCCTGCTCGTGAGCATACCCATCGTCATATTCACGAGCAATCTTATCTCGACCCTGATGGACAGATATCCCAGCGTCATCGTGCTGGGTGGCGCCATACTCGGCAAGGTTGGCGGGGAAATGGTTGTGACGGATCCTGCTGTTGAGCGCTGGTTCCATCCCTCCCGGACGACAGAATACATCGTTCAGACGATCTGCACCATTGGCGTGGTATTGGTCGGAAAGCTCTGGATGAGATGGAAGATTGCCAAGGCGGAGCGGGAGGTCGCGGCAGAAGAACTCGCGCACGAGCCAACCGGCGATCCGGCTAGCGAACAGGAGCGTGCACCTCATCCCCGTCAGTGAAACCAGTGGAGGATCTATGGCCATTCTATCCATTACATATGAGTTCGGAAGCGGTGCGGAAGAGATCGGCCGCGCGATCGAGAAAAAATTGGGATACGAGTACTTAGCGCTGGGCCGAATTCGGAAAGAGGCCTCTCAAGCAGGCAAAAGGTGGGAACGCTTCGGTGAGGAGTATGGGGAGGCCAAGCCCAATATATGGGAACGGTACGATTGGTCCTTCATGGGTTACATGGCCTTGGGTCAGAGTGTCATTCTGAACCATGCCATGAAAGACAACGTCGTGATTATGGCAAGGGGTTCCGGTTATCTGCTTGGCGGGATTCCCCATGTTCTCAGAGTCCGAATTGTAGCACCTTTGGAAAAGAGAATCGAGCGCGTGATGACGAGAGAGAACATCAGTTGGGAAAATGCGAGTCTTCTCGTCAAACAGGCGGACTACGAAATCGCTTCAACTCTCCGCCAGCTGTATGGGAAAAAGTGGGACGACCCGGAGAGCTATGAGGTCAGGTACGACACCAGTGCACAGAGTAACGATCAAGTCATCGATGCGATCATGAAACTCCTCGCGGCGAAAGACAATCTGAAGACGCAGGCTGCACAGGGTGAACTCGAAATGAGAGCACTCGCTGCAAAGATCAAGGCCGTTATCCTGACCAATCCGGATTTCCTCATCCCGACCTTGGAAGTGGAAGCTGCGCAAAACGGGATCATTCTGCGTGGCATTGCGCGAAGTATCCGGGAACACAAAGCCATTGACGCAGAAGTCAATAGAACGCGCGACCGCGTCCCGGTCACCTGCGAGATTCATTACCGGGGGGTTAAATCCATCAAGCCTCACCGAATGGTATGATTCTCTGCTGCATGGAAATACGGCGAAATGTCATTGGAGGTAACGAGTAACAAGATGGCAGAGCAGTCTTGATGTCATGGAGAACCTTTGGGGGAATTATGGCAATCTTATCTATTTCGAGCGAGTTTGGAACCGGAGCCCTGGAGATCGGGCGCGAGTTACGAAATTATTTCGGCTATGAATACATCGGGATCGGACGGCTGCTTCGTGAGGCCAAGGAGGCTGCGAAACAGATGAACCTGTTTGTCGCAAAGGGCCGCCAGGAATCGATTGATAGCTGGGGAGGGAATGAATTCATGTCCTTCATGGCAATGTTACACAGCGTGATACTCGAACATGCCGCGAAGGATAACGTAATCCTCCTGACGAGGGGCAGCAATTACCTCGTCAAGGGAATTCCTCATGCACTCGGGATCCGCATCGTCGCACCCTTGGATTACCGGATCGAACGGTTCATGAAAAAGGAAGGGGTGAATCGGGAAACGGCCAGACTTCTCGTGAAACAGGCTGACCGGGAGATAGACTGTGCTCTTCATATTGCCTACGGTAAAGGATTGGATGACCCGGAGGCTTACGAAATCAAGTTTGACACCGGCACACAGAAACAAGAGGAGATCGTGGAAATCGTGAAGAATCTCCTTGAGTCGAAAGATGCTCTGAAGACGCCGGAGGCACAGAAACTGATCCAGATGAGAGCTTTAGTAGCGCGAATCAAAGCTAAAGTTGTCATAAACCCCGGCTTCTATTCCACGACACTGGAGATGGAGATCAAAGGGGATGGAATCCTGCTTCGGGGCGTGGTCAGTGGGAAGGCAGAACAGAAGGAGATCGAAAAAGAAGCCCGGGAAATTGCACGTTCCGTACCCCTGATCTGTGACCTTGATTGCCAGAGTACACGGAAGAAAAAAAGTTAAAGAGCGGGAGACCATACATGAAGCAAGTTCGCTTCGCTGATAAAAACGATATCCTGAAAAGCATTGCTTTTTTTGAGAAAGATCTGCGCGTATGTCCGTTTTTATATCGAGTCAATCGGCAAGTAGATATCCCCGATATCCTGTCACGATTGAAATTGAGTTCCATGGTGAATTTTATGAGATTCTTTAATGATTCCGAAAGATTACATGAATCAAATTTCGCGTTGACAGCAGTTGGAAAAAATGATTTTATTCTTTTCCTTCAACCACCTTTGCCGGCGCGGCATTTTTTTTTGAATAAATCAACGGCTCGGCATTCAGCAGCACAGAACAAAAGATTAATCACGGGAAGGTGAAAACACCCTTATTTCCGAAGGCATGTTATCAAATTGGATGGAGAGGCGAAGATGATCAACTGGCACCAGAAAGGGTACAAGGACGTTTTAGAAGAGCTTAAAGTTCCGGCGGAGGGCCTCCATTCGGACGAGGCCCAAAGGCGGCTCGCCCAGTACGGTCGCAATGAACTGGTGGAGAAGGGAAAGCGAACGGTGCTGGCGATGATTCTCGATCAGTTCAAAGATTTCATGATCATCATTCTGATCGCCGCCGCCGTGGTTTCGGGCTTCCTGGGGGAAGTGGCCGATACCATCGCCATCATCGTGATTGTCCTTCTGAACGCCGTCCTCGGTGTCAGCCAGGAGTACCGTGCCGAGAAAGCCATGGAAGCCCTCAAAAAGATGGCCGCTCCCGTTGTGCGGGTCTTCCGCGACGGCGGTGTTACTTCCATCCCGGGCGCCGAGATCGTCCCGGGGGATCTGGTGCTTCTCGAGGCGGGGGGCATCGTCCCGGCCGATATGCGGCTCACCGAGGCAGCCGTGCTCAAAATCGAGGAAGCGGCCCTCACGGGTGAGTCGGTCCCGGTGGAAAAACACACCCGCCCACTGCACGAGGAGATGCTTTCTCTGGGAGACCGGTCGAACATGGTATACAAGGGCACGGTGGTCACCTACGGACGGGGAACCGGAGTGGTCGTGGGAACGGGGATGAACACGGAACTCGGGAAGATCGCCACGATGCTCCAGGAAGAGGAGGAAGTCAAGACACCCCTCCAGAAGCGCCTCACCGTCTTCGGAAAGAAAATCGCCGTGGCGATTCTTTTTATCTGCGCCTTCATCTTCGGCATCGGGCTCCTGCGGGGGGAGCCGGCCGTGCTCATGTTCCTCACGGCCGTATCGCTTGCCGTTGCCGCCATTCCCGAGGCCCTGCCCGCCGTCATCACCATCGCCCTCGCCCTGGGGGCGCGCAAGATGGCGGATGACAATGCCCTGATCCGGAAGCTGCCCGCCGTGGAGACCCTGGGGTCGGTCACCTATATCTGCTCCGACAAGACGGGGACCCTCACACTGAACCGCATGACCGTCGAGGAGATTTATGCTGACGGCACCCTGTACAAGAGCACTGACCCCGGCATCAGGCGGTTCGACCAGTTCATGAAGGCCCTGGCCCTGAGCAACGACGCGCTTCCCTACGTCATCGACGAGGGTTCCGTCGGGGTCACGGGGGATCCGACGGAGATCGCCCTCTACCAGGTCGCCTATGATCACGGGTTCATCAAAGTTGACCTTGAAAAGGAGCACCCCCGGGTGTCCGAGATACCCTTCGACTCGGACCGCAAGTGCATGACGACGTTCCACCGCTGGCCGGGGGGCTACATGGCCCTCACGAAGGGAGGGGTCGACGTCATGCTCGAGAAGACCGTCAACGTGCTCGAGGGCCAAAAGCTGGCGCCCATCAATACCGACGAGATCAGCCGCGTGAACGACCGGATGGCCGAAGAGGGCCTTCGCGTCCTGGCTGTAGCCGCGCGGCTCTGGAACCAAGTGCCCGATGATCTCTCACCGGAAAATGTGGAGCAGGGGCTCACCTTCCTGGGTCTCGCGGGCATGATGGACCCGCCCCGCGAGGAGGTCCGCCAGGCCGTTTCCCTCTGCAAGTCCGCCGGCATCCGGCCCGTGATGATCACGGGCGACCACCCGCTGACGGCGCGTTCCATCGCCCGGCGCATCGGAATGATCGATGACGGGGCGGGCGTGTTGACCAATCGGGACCTGAACCGGCTTTCTCTCGAGGAGTTCGAAAAGGGTGTGGAGGACATCCGGGTCTACGCCCGGGTGATCCCGGAACAGAAGCTCAAGATCGTTAAGGCTCTCCAGGACAAGGGGCAGGTCGTCGCGATGACGGGCGACGGCGTGAACGACGCCCCGGCGCTCAAACGGGCCGATATCGGGGTCGCCATGGGCATCACGGGAACGGATGTCTCGAAGGAAGCCTCCCACATGATCCTCCTGGACGATAACTTCGCCACGATCGTGAAGGCCATCCAGGAAGGCCGGATGATCTACGACAACATCCTGAAGTTCATCAAATATCTCCTGTCCTGCAATGCCGGCGAGGTTCTGACGCTCTTCCTGGCCCCGCTCTTCGGGCTGCCGCTGCCCCTGATGCCGATCCAGATCCTCTGGATGAACCTCGTGACTGACAGCCTTCCGGCCCTTGCACTGGCCGTTGAGCCCATCGAGGGCGATGTGATGAACCGGCCGCCGCGGGACCCGAGGGAAGGCATCTTTGCCCGCGGGCTGGGCATTTTCTGCATCTGGGTGGGCCTGCTCATGGCGGCTCTCTGTATCGGCGTTCAGTACTTTGAGTTATCAGCGGGAAACGAGGACTGGGAGACCATGGTCTTCACGGTCATTGTCTGGAGCCAGCTGACGACGGCCCTGGGAGTCCGTTCAGAAAACCAGTCCCTGTTCAAGATCGGGCTCTTCAGCAACAAGGCCATGCTGGGGGCCGTGCTCGTGGGCGTGGTTCTGCAGTTCGCGGTGATCTACGTGCCCTCTCTGAACCCTATATTTGACACGAAACCCCTGACGGCCGGCGAACTCCTGATCTGTACCATCCTGGCCTTTGTCCCCCTCGTCGCGATCGAAATTGAAAAATGGATAAAACGCAGAAGAGCGTGAGAACCCGGTCAGGATTTTATCTAAAAAAAGAAAATCGTCCGGAGTGGTGAGCAGACCAGCGGGCGGTCATTAAGAAAGCCCCGTGGCGATTTCAGCCACGGGGTTCCCTTTGATTCGGACGGCCGATCATCGGAGCGAACAATCCGAGTCCCCCCCATCCCGCAGATGAGCATCGTCAGCCCGAAGGTCGTGTTGTCCATCTCCATGGATCCGCACCTCCCGCGATGAATCGACGGCATCGACCCGAAGGCATTCTCCCCCTATAGAGATTCAGCGTCAGAAAATACCGTCATCCGACTTCCTTTTTCCATGACCCGGGCAGCATGCTTCTGCCGCGGGCACAGCGAAGCCGCTATCCCGCCTGTCTCAGGCGATCAAAGTCGGCGGAACATATACAATCTCTCCCCTATTGGCGATATAGTTTTTGGAATTAATGGCACGAGAAAATGGGCGGGGAGTTTTGGTGATGCGTGAACAATTTCAGTCGGAAAACCGGAAGGGGGAAACGGACCACCCTCTGACATAGTTACTTGTTCCTCCAGGCAGTACCCTCGGGGGTATCCTGCAGGATAATTCCCATTTCGGAGAGTTTCCGGCGGACCTCGTCGGCTTCCTTCCACTGGCCTTTCTGACGCATTTCTTCACGCTGTCTGATGAGCGTCGAGGCCTCGAGGCTGAGCCCCTCCTCTTCGAAGCTCATGATGCCCAGTACGGCGTCGATTCCCCTGAGAACTTCCAGAACCCTGTTCCGCTGAACGACATTCAACAGATTCCGGGAAAGGGACCCGTTGACCTTCTTGACGAAACCAAAGAGGGACGCAAAAGCGGCCGATACGTTCAGGTCATCGTCCATCCCTTCGACAAATCCGTTTTTCACATCGTAAACGTACTGGTCTATATCGGGATCGCCCGGCCCGGGGGTGAAGTGGATGAGCCGCTGGACGAACTCGTCCACCTTCCGGACGGTGTTTCTGGCCGTATCAAGGGCCCCGAAGGAAAACTTCAGGGGTTTGCGGTAATGGGAGCTGAGCAGAAAATAGCGGATTTCCTTTCCCCTGAAGCCGCGGCCCTCAAGGTCCTCGATCGTGAAAAAATTGTTCAGCGACCGGGACATCTTTTTCCCGTCCATCATGACGAGTTCCGAATTCAGCCAGTAGTTCGCCAGGCGCTTCCCCGTGGCGGCCTTCCCGATGGCCATGACATTTTCGCAATGCGGAAAGACGAGGTCGGAACCGCTGCAATGGATATCAAAGGTGTCGCCGAGATATTTCATCGAGATGGCCGCGCACTCCAGATGCCAGCTCGGCCGAACGTTTCCCCAGCGGGTCTTGAAATAGATCCCTCTTTTCAGTTCGGCCAGGTTGGACCGCCTGAGGAGGGTGAAATCGACGGGGCTGTCTTTCTCGTAATCGTCGACGTCGACCGTTCTTTCCTGCTGGACCTTGCCGAGATCGATATGCGAAAGGCGCCCGTAGTCTTCGAGCTTTGATATGTCGAAGTAGACAGACTTGAGTTTTTCGTAAGCAAACCCTTTCTCCACCAGTTTCTCCGAGAGCTGGAGCATGGCATCGATGTTTTCGCTTGCCTTCGGGTAATGGGGCTCGCGGCGGATATTCAATTTCTCCATGCCCGCGACGAACTCCCTGAAAGACCGCTCCGTGAACTCCGACATGTCCATGTGCTCACGGTCGGCGCCCTTGATGGCCTTATCGGAAATATCGATGACGTTGGTAATGTTCTTCACCCGGTATCCCTTGTAGACAAGATACCGGATCAGAAGATCCGAAAAAACGAAGCGGCGATAGCTGCCGATGTGCGGCACAAGATGAACCGTGGGACCGCAGGAATGAATCAGGATCTCCTGAGGGTTGATGGGCTGGAAGAACTCCCTGGTCCGGCTGAGCGTGTTGTAGAGCCTGAGCGTTGACCTTTCCTTGTCGGCGAAGAGTTCCGTGCTCAGGTAACGCTCCGCGCCGTCGGGAAGGATCACCACGATGAACCCCTCGTCCAGGGTCCTGGCCTTTTCCACCGCCACGTGCATAGCGGCCCCCGAACTCATCCCGGCGGAGATGCCCTCCTCGCGTAAAAGCCTCCTCGCCATCTCAAAGGCATCTTCATCCAGGATATTCACCTTCTCGTCCAGGCGGCTCCGGTCGTAAATACCGGGCTGGTAGGACTCTTTCATGTTCTTCAAGCCCTGAATCTTGTGCCCGATGTAGGGCTCCACGCCTACAATGCGGATTGCGGGGTTATACTCCTTGAGTTTTTTCGACAGACCCATGGCTGTCCCCGAGGTCCCCAGGGAGGCAACGACCATCGTCACCCTTCCCTCCGTCTGTCGCCATATCTCTTCGGCCGTTCCGTGATAATGCGCGGCGACGTTGTCCTCGTTGTTGAACTGGTCCGCCAGGAAATACTTGTCGGGGTTTTCCCGCATGAGCCTGTAGGCTTCCTCGATGGCGCCGTCGGTCCCGAGCGCAGCGGCCGTGAACTTGAGTTCCACCCCCAGGGCTTTCAGGATTTTTTTCCGCTCCTCGCTCGCGGACTCGGACATGGTCAGGCATAGCCGGTAACCTTTGGCGGCGGCCACCATCGCCAGCCCGATCCCCGTATTCCCGCTCGTGGCCTCCAGGATGACCCTGTCTTTCGTGAGTTCTCCCCGCTCTTCGGCCCTTTCGATCATGTAAAACGCCGTGCGATCCTTGATGGACCCCCCGGGGTTGAAACTCTCCAGTTTCGCGTAAATCCGGACCTTTCCGGCGGGATTCAGCCTGCGAATCTCCACCAGCGGGGTGTGGCCGATTGTTTTGAGTATGTTTTTGAAGGTTTCTTTCACGGTGTCCACTCAAGCAAAAAAGGGGGTCGTCGGACCCCCTCGATGATAATCACGTTTGCGGGTTTAAAATCAACTATCAAATTTGGGTACGGGGATCTTGACGAAATCGACCCCCTCTTCCCGCAGGGTTTCCTCTTCCCTGGGCGTCGTGGTTCCTTTGATGTTTCGTCGCTCCTCGTCACCGTGATGAATCTTCAGAGCGACCTCGGTGAATTTTTCGCCGACGTCCTCGAAGTGCCTGTTGACGTATTCGTTGAGCGCCTGGAGCATCTTCATCCCGGAGATTTCCGTTGAATCCATCCTTTTGGGCACCTTCATGTCCTTGCCCATGATGGCCACGGTCGAGGGGACCATGTCCACTTCGGAACCGCCGCAGACGGGACAGGTGATGAGCCTTGCCTTCTGCTGCTCCTCGAAGTTGGACCTGTCCTTGAACCAGCCCTCGAATTTGTGATTGTTCTTACACTTCAGATCGTAGATGATCACCGACCGCTATCCTCCGCCGCTTCTTCTCTTCTCCCTTTAACATGCTTTGCACGACAAAACAACTCCTTAAAGCCTTCCGTAAGTTCCTTTATTTCTATTATAATAACAACTTGGGTTGGAATCAAGGGGACCCCGGAACATTATAAATCCTGAACGGAGGAAAAGAACCCCCTCTCCACGGAAGGCCGTCATTGTGAAGGGGGGTGGGAAAAAGTCGAGGGAGGTCCCGGATCCTTGACAAAGTCCTCACCGGGATATTCGTCCATTGAAATCCGGCCCTTCGGCCGGTCAGACACAAAAAAGGTGTGGACTTTTGAGGATAAATTTTATATTTTCAGATGCTGTCGGGATGTGGCCCAGCCTGGTAGGGCACTGCGTTCGGGACGCAGGAGTCGCGCGTTCAAATCGCGCCATCCCGACCATTTTTTTATGGATGGCTAATGACCCACTAGGGCGCCAATCTGGAATATCGGAAGATACATCGCCACGATCATGCCGCCCACAATACCCCCCAGGAACACCATCATGATAGGCTCCAGCAGGGAGGTCATGGCCGACACGGCCTGATCCACTTCGTCCTCATAGAAATCGGCGATCTTGGAAAGCATGGAATCCAGGGCGCCCGTCGCCTCGCCGACGGCGATCATCTGGACCACCATGGGAGGAAAGACTTTCGTCTCCTGGAGCGGTTCGGCGATGGTTTTCCCCTCGCGAATGTTCTTCCGGGTCTCCAGAAGCGCTTTCTCCACCACCCTGTTCCCCGCGGTCTTGCTCACGATCTCGAGCCCGTCGAGAATGGGAACACCGCTGCTCATCATCGTGGACAGGGTCCGCGTGAACTTCGAGATGGCCACCTTTCTCATGAGGGGGCCGAAGATCGGCGATCGGAGGACAAACCGGTCGACGGTCATGCGGCCGGATTCCGTTCGGTAGTAGCGTATGAAGACGACAACACCGATCACGATGGAAGCGATGATGTAGATGAAACTTCTGCTGACAAAGTCGCTCAGGTCGATGAGCAACTGGGTCGCGAAGGGCAGGTCCTGGCCCATCCCCGAGAAGAGTTTCTGAAAGACAGGGACGACCTTGAGGAGAAGCATGGTGATGACTCCGAAGGAAATCAGCACGATCGTGGCGGGATAAACCATCGCGCCTTTGACCTTGCTTTTGAGCTTCAGCATCTTTTCCATATAGGCGGCCAGGCGGTTCAGGATCGTGTCGAGAATACCGCCGGCTTCGCCCGCCGCAACCATGTTGACGAAAAGCTCGTCGAACACCTTCGGGTGCTTCTTGAGGGCATCCGTCAGCGTGGCACCTCCCTCGATGTCATCCTTGATGGACTTGATGACCTTCTTGAAAGTATTGTTGCCTTCCTGGGTTGCAAGGATTTCAAGGCACTGGATGAGAGGGAGTCCGGCGCTGATCATCGTTGAAAACTGCCGGGCGAAGATCACCACACTTTTGTCTTTCACCTTGCCCTTGAAAATCGGGATGGACTCCAGGATGTCCTTCGGCTTGGCCTTCACGCGGACGGGCTTCAGGCCCTGCCTTCGAAGCTGCCCCCGGACGGCGGACTCGTTGAGCGCCTCGATTTCACCCTTTCTTACCTCACCGTTTCTTGTCTCTGCCTCCCAGACATAGATGGCCATAACATTCTCTCCTTCAACAGGAATCCCCTCGACGGGGCGTTTCGATTCGAATTATAAAATTTTCCCGCGGCCGGGCAGGTCCCCCGGAGACACCACTAAAATTGCTTTACCCTCTTAAAATATATCGGACGCCCGCCGGTCTTTCTTTAAAGTTTTACCCCCGCAAAAATGAAAAGGTGAAATGCCAAGCTTTTCCGAACCCTTATAAAGCAAAAAGGGTGCCACGATCCCAATCGCTCAGTGGGCTCGGGCACCCCAGGTGAACACTGTGTCGATGTAAAATAATCTCTCAGTAATTATAAATACTTATGATCGTTTCCTTCCGAGGTCGATCTGATGGAGGATAATGCCGGCAGCAACGGACACATTCAGGGATTCGAAATTCCCCGGAAGGGGGATAGACACGAAGAAATCACATTTTTTGCGGACCAGGGGGCGGATCCCCTTTCCCTCGCTCCCCATGACGAGTGCGACGGCCCCCCCAAAGTTAACCTTCTCAAGGTCGGTACCTGACCGGGCCTCCGCCCCGTAGATCCAGTACCCTTCCTTTTTGAGGCGCTCCAGCGTGTTCGCGAGGTTTACGACGCGCGCCACGGGCAGGTGCAGGGCGGCACCGGCGGATGCCTTGACAACCGCGGGGGTTACCGGGGATGCCCGGTCTTGGGGGATGACGACGCCGTTGGCGCCGAAACACCTGGCCGTCCTCAGGAGGGCGCCCAGGTTTTGCGGATCCGTGACACCGTCCAGAATGACGATGAGGCCCTCCACAAAGGGCTCGCGGCGATTTGAGACAAGGTCATCCAGACCGGCGTACTCAAAATCCCTGCAAAGGCAGACGGCACCCTGGTGATTCCCCGTGCCGGCCAGCTTTTCGAGATAGGCCCTGTCACGGTACTCCACGGGGACACCAGCCCGGGCGGCAAGACCCAGCAGGACCTTCATGTCTTCTCCCCCCCGAGTCCCGGCCACAACGATTCGCTGCACGCCTTTCGCGCCGCCCTGCAGCATTTCCGTGACGGGATTGATGCCGTAGATGACCTGCATGATTCAGGGTATCGGGTACCGGGTCCAGGGTAACGGGAGAAAGACGAATGCTGTCGCTGGATGCCTGAGACCTTGCTCTCAGCCCTGTTCGGCCAGGCCGAGGGCGATTTCTTCCACGATGCGAACCGCCGCTGCCGCAGGGTCCCGCGCAAGCCGGATCGGTCTCCCCACAACGATGTAATCGGCGCCGTTTCGCACCGCCTCTCGCGGGGTGTCGATCCTCTTCTGGTCGTCCTTCCCGACTTCATCGCCGAGGCGGATTCCCGGGGTCACAATCAGGAAGTCTCTTCCGCAGACGGCCCGGATGGCCGACACCTCCCGGGGTGAGGCGACCACACCGGACATCCCCGCAGCGCGCGCCATCCGGGCGAGCTGGATGGCAAGCTCATCCGGGGACATCTGAAAGCCCAGATCCTTCAGGTCAACGCCGGAAAGGCTCGTGAGTACAGTGACCGCCAGAATGACCGGCGTCGGCACACCGGCATCCCCGGCGGTCTTCTGAGCCGCTGAGAAGGCCTGGGCCATCATTTCCTTCCCCCCCAGGGCATGAAGGTTGAACATGGCCACACCCAGCTTGACGGCGCCCTCGGCGGCTTTCGCAACGGTGTTTGGGATATCGTGAAACTTCAGGTCGAGGAATACACGGCCCCCCTTCCGCTGAATCCCGTGGACGATTTGGGGACCGAAGTGCGTAAAGGCCTCTTTCCCGATCTTGAAGAGGCCCACGTGATCTTTCAGCCGATCAACCCAGCCGAGCGTTTTTTCGAGATCTTCCCCCATATCCAGGGCGAAGATCAGCCTTTTCCTCGCTTCATCACTCGGTGTCTTCATCCTCGCCGATGAACCCTGTGTCTTCGCCGATGAATTTCCGCTCCTCTTCCTCAATCGAGACGAGGAGTTCGGGATGAGAGTATTTGACCTTCGCCGCCGCAACCTCCCTCAAAGCCAGCACCACTTCCTTGTTTTCCACGTTTTCCAGTCTCGGCTTCGATCCCTTCAGCAGCTGGCGGGTCCTCTGCGCCGCAAGAATAACCAGGGCGAACCGGTTTTTGGCTTCTTTAAGTGAATCTTCGACGGTAACCCTTGCCATGTGCCATTGTCCTCCTGTTACTTGATGAATTCCTCTATTTTCTTTGCCATCCGCTCTCGCCTGCTTTTCTCCGCAAGGTAGATCCCACGGAGGTGATCAACGGCAGATTCGAGGCGATCGTTTATAATGATATAATCATACCATATTGTTTCCTTTATTTCCTCCACGGCGTTGTTGAACCGCTTTTCCAGGCTCGCTTTTTTCTCAGCCCCCCGGTACGTCAACCGTTCTTTCAGGACCTTGAGGGACGGCGGAAGGATGAAAACGAAGATCCCGCCGGGGTAACCGACCTTCAGAGCGCGGGCGCCATGCGTATCCACCGCCAGAATAAGGTCACTGTCTTTTCGGAGATACTCCGTCATGGTTTCCTTGGACGTCCCGTAGAGATACCCGTATTTTTCCGCCCACTCCGCGAACTCTCCCTTCTTGATACGCTCCCGGAATTTTTTCTCCGAAATAAAAAAGTAGTCCTTGCCGTCGACCTCGAAGGGCCGGGGAGATCGCGTCGTGTAGGATACGGAGAATTTAACCTCGGGGACTTGATGAATCAACTCCGTACACAGGGTGGTTTTACCGACGCCTGACGGCCCGGCGACCACGATAAAGATCCGCTCGCCGCTGCCGGTTCCCTTCTTACTCAACATTCTGCACCTGTTCCCTCAATTTCGTGATCTCGCTCTTCAACTCGATGACCTGATGGGAAAGCATCACATCGGAGCTTTTGGAACCCATGGTGTTCACTTCCCGGCACATCTCCTGAAGCAGGAAATCGATCTTCCGGCCCGCGCTGTCCCGGCTGTCCAGAAGTTTCGTGAGCTGTTCGATGTGGCTCTCAAGACGGACGATCTCTTCCGTGATATCCGTTTTTTCGGCCAGAAGGGCCACCTCCTGGGCCAGCCTCATCCCGTCCAGCTCCAGCCCGCCGGAGAGTTCCTTCACCCGCTCGGAGAGCCTTTTCTGGTATTCGCTGACCACCTCCGGTATTCTGCTCTTCGTCGCCTCCAGGTATTTCTGTATTTTCCCGATCCGGGATAGAAAATCCTTCCGGATGACCGCGCCCTCTTTCTCCCTCATCCGGACGAGATCCCTCAGGGCCTTGTCCAGAACGTCCTTCAAGATCACCCAGGCCTGAGCGGCGTCGAGCTTGCGTTCGGAAGGCACAAAGATGTCCCTGAACCGGGATACGGTGTTCAGGTCCGCCTTTTCTTTGAGTTTCAGCTCGGTCCTGATGCGGTTGAGAAGTTCGAGGTAGTTCCTCAGAAGGGGAAGATCGAGTTCATACTGCATCGCCCCCCCGGAACTGCCGGCGGCATCCATCTGAACCGTCACGTCGACGCGACCCCGAACGAGCTTCTCACCCACCTTTTTCTTGATCTCCATTTCCAGGGGGGTGAGCGCGCCGGGCAGGCGGACGATGATCTCCATGTATCGGTGATTGAGGGAGCGAATCTCGACAACCCACTTTTTTCCCTCGTGCAGGGTCTCGGCCCTTCCGTAACCTGTCATGCTCTTGATCATGGTCTGTCTATCCCCTTGTTCAACTAAATCGCCTGAATCGACCTCCACGCTTCACGACCTCATTTCTCCGCCCCGGACGCCTGCCGGTCTCTCAGCTGAAGGAGATACTTCTTTCGAATGAGGGTGAATATCGCCCGGACCTTCCCGTCGGCGTAATCGGGATAGGTCCACTCCAGAGACCTGAAGGCTTCATTTCCGAAAATGAGGGTCAGGTCGGCATAAACGCCATCCCGCAGATAGGGGCGGTGGGCGCCGCTCTTCCCCGTGGCCAGAACCAGATGACCCCCGGAGACGCAGCCAGGGTCGATGTTGACCCGGCGATTGCCGCCCTCCGAAAACCGTCGTTCCACTTCGTTGACGGCTTTCTTGATCGAGGGCAGGGCGTCCGGTTCTATCAGGTCCTCATAGGAGACGAAGCGCCGGACCAGAGAAGGCCCCATCTCCCGGGCATAATAATCGGTGGCATCAAAGGCCAGATATTCACTCAGGTAGTCGGCCCTGCCGTACAGATCGGACAACACCCTGAGCGCGTCGATCAGCGTTTCCCGATCCGAGGCAAAAACACTGCAGACCAGCTTAACCGGATCGGGTTTTCGAAGTTCACTCATGTACGCCGTTTCCGCGTCCTGCCCACCGCGATTACGCCGCCCGCGGGCGAGCAGGGATTACAAGAAGGCCTGTACCAGCTCATCCTGCGATACCGATGCCGTCCCCACTTTTCCGACGACAATCCCCGCTGCCTGATTGGCGATATAAGCGGCCTCTTTGAAATTTGCCCCGGCGGCGACGGCCAATGCGAAGAGGCCGATGACCGTATCCCCCGCACCGGTCACATCGTAGACCTCCTTGGCAACGGCGGAAATGTGTGTGGCGCTTCCCCGCTCGAAGAGATCCATGCCCTCCTCCCCCCGGGTGACAAGAACGGCCTTGAACCCGTAACGCTCGAGGATTTTTGCACCGATCTCGAGCGGTTCCTTTTTCCCGCTCTCGATCCGCGCCAGCCCGACCGCCCTGGCCGCTTCGTGGTGATTCGGCGTGATGACGTCAAAGCCTCGATAGAGACTGAAATCGTCCCGCTTCGGATCCACGCAAACCGTTGTCTTACGGCCGACCCGGGCCTTCCGGATCCCCTCCAGGAGCGTTTCGGACACAACCCCTTTATTATAGTCGGAGATGACGATGGCGTGAAAATCCCTTACGGCGGATCGGACATAGTCCGTGATGCGCCGGACGCTGTCCGCCCGGATCGGATCGACTTTTTCCCGGTCGAACCGGACCATCTGCTGGCTGTGCGCGACGATCCTCGTTTTGACCGTTGTGGGACGCCCGTCCTCGATGACGATCCCCTCCGTGCCGACCTTTTTCCTTCTGCACTCGTCGAGGAACCATCGTCCCATATCATCGGACCCGATCACCCCCGCGGCGTATACCTGACCGCCCGCCGAGAGAATATTGTGCATGACGTTTGCGGACCCGCCCAGCAGAAGGCTCTCCCTGGCCACCTCGACGACGGGCACCGGCGCTTCGGGCGAGATGCGCCAGACCTTCCCCCAGATGAAGTGATCGACCATGACATCTCCGACGACGAGAACCTTCGCCCGGGAAAAATTTTTTATAAGGCCCAGTATCCTTCTTTTGCTGACAAGGCGTTTCAACATTTTCAACCGAATCTCTTCCGGTGGAAATTCCAGGCCGTCGCCACGATGGACTCCAGCGCCGCATAGGCCGGACGCCACCCCAGGTTTTCCATGATACGCACCGACGACGCGACCAGCCGCGCCGGATCCCCCTGCCTGCGGCCTCCCGCGACGGCGCGGATCTTCTTTCCCGTCACTGTCTCTGCCGTCTCAATAACCTCCCGGACGGAGAAGCCCTTCCCGTTTCCGAGATTGTAGACCGAGGACCGGCCCCTTTGAGCGAGGTCCTCGAGAGCCAGAATGTGGGCGTCTGCCAGATCGCTCACGTGTATATAGTCCCTCACGCAAGTCCCGTCGGGCGTATCGTAATCCGTCCCGAAAATGGTTATATCCTTTTTCCGCCCGATGGCCACGTCGAGGACCAGGGGGATGAGATGGCTCTCCGGCCTGTGGTCCTCCCCGATGGCTGCCCCTTCATCGGCGCCGGCCGCGTTGAAATAGCGAAGCGCCGCGTATTGAAGACCATAGGCCGACGCATACTTTGCCAGAATGTTCTCAACCACGAGTTTGGTCTGCCCGTAGACATTGGTCGGCACGGTTGGGTGGTCCTCCTCGATAGGGACCCTCAGCGGCTCACCGTAGACCGCCGCGCTGGAGGAAAAGACAATCCTTCGAACACCCGTTTTCAACATGGCATCCAGGAGATGAATCGTATTCACCACGTTGTTATGATAATATTTACGGGGATCCTCCTCCGATTCTCCCACAAGGCAATGGGCGGCGAAATGAATCACCCCGGTTACGCCATGGTCCTTGAGAAGACTCACGAGCCGGGAGGTCTCGGACAGATCCCCCTCGATGAACCGGCCGCTGGTGACCATCTCCCGGTGCCCCTGGGAGAGATTGTCATAGACAGCAAGGTCATACCCCCGCTCCCCGAGCCGCTTGACCACGTGGGAGCCGATGTAGCCTGCGCCACCTGTCACAAGGATCATCTTGCCCTGCCTTCAAAATACCGGAGCACCCGCCTCAGTCCTTCCTCGAGCGGAACCCGGGGCTGCCAGCCCAGAATTTTCTTCGCCTTGGTGATATCGGGCTGCCGGATTCTCGGGTCGTCGACGGGCAGATCCCTGAAGACGATGCTGCTCCTGGACCCGGTGACTTCGATCACCTTCCGTGCGAATTCCAGGACGGACATCTCGTCGGGATTCCCGAGATTCACGGGTTCGTGCTCATCGGAGCACAGAAGCCCGTAAATGCCCTCCACCAGGTCGTCGACATAGCAGAAACTTCTGGTCTGCGTGCCGTCCCCGAAAACGGTCAGAGCCTCACCCCGGAGGCTCTGCATCATGAAGGTCGGGAGAGCCCTTCCGTCGTCGATCCGCATCCTCGTACCGTAAGTGTTGAATATCCTGACAATCCTCGTGTTCACCCCGTGGTAACGGTGATAGGCCATGGTCAGTGCCTCGGCAAATCGTTTCGCTTCGTCGTAAACGCCCCGCGGACCGACGGGATTCACATTCCCCCAGTAATCCTCCGCCTGAGGGTGCACGAGGGGATCCCCGTAACACTCCGATGTCGAAGCGAGCAGATACCGGGCCCCTTTGGCCCTGGCAAGGCCGAGGGTTTTGTGCGTCCCCAGGGACCCCACCTTGAGCGTCTGGATGGGGAGCCGCAGGTAGTCGATGGGGCTTGCGGGAGAGGCGAAATGCAGAATGTTGTCCACCCCCCCCTCGACATAGATATAATTGGTCACGTCATAATCAATAAACGTGAACCGCTCATGGCCGATGAGGTGGGCCACGTTGTCCATGTTGCCGGTCAGGAGATTGTCCATGCAGATGACCCGGTGACCCTTCGCGATGAAATAATCGCAAAGGTGACTGCCAAGAAAACCCGCCCCACCCGTAATCAAGGTTCTTTCCATAAAATCCCCAAAAGCGGTCCCTGCCCCCGTTTAAAAACGCGGGAATGCTATTATGCCGTCGGATATTTGTCAATGTTTTTCTCTACATAAATCGCCGGGACCCAAAACTTTCTTGACTATTGGACTAAAAAAATATAGTCAAATCGCTTTATATAAACCCGTCGGAACGTCAGGATGGAAGAAAGCGAACTTTTCAGAAAGAAACGGGAAAAAATCGACTCCCTTCGTGCGAGCGGTGTGGAACTCTACCCCAACGATGTGAAGGTGGGCCACCGGACCGATGAGATCCAGAAACATTACGGTCACCTGGACCATGACGCCCTCGCCGGGGTGCGGGAACAGTTCTCCGTGGCGGGGCGGATCATGGCCATCCGGGACTTCGGAAAGGGAGCTTTCGTCGTCCTTCAGGATCGGAAGGGGAGGCTTCAGTGTTATATCCGCAAGGATCGCGTCGGCGAGAAAGGGTTTGCCCTCTTCAAAGGCCTGGACGTCGGCGACATCGTCCTGGTGGAGGGCAGGCTGTTCAAGACAAAGACGGGGGAACTCACGATAGAAGTCGCGGCTCTCAGGCTTCTTTCGAAGTCGATGCGGTTTCTGCCGGAAAAATGGCACGGTTTAACCGACGTGGAAGCGCGCTACCGCCAGCGGCACCTCGATCTGGTTGTGAACCCTGGCGTCAGGGAAGTCTTTCAGGCCCGGAGCCGCATCATCCAGCTCATTCGCCAGTTCATGCAGGAGAGAGACTTCCTCGAAGTGGAAACGCCGATGATGCAGCCCATCGCGGGCGGCGCCCTCGCGCGACCTTTCAAGACGCACCACAACACCCTGGACATGGATCTCTACCTGCGGATCGCGCCGGAGCTCTATCTCAAGCGGCTCATCGTGGGGGGGCTGGAACGCGTCTACGAGATCAACCGGAACTTCAGAAACGAAGGGATCTCCACCCTGCACAACCCGGAATTCACCATGATGGAATTCTACATGGCCTATGCCACCTACGAAGACCTCATGGTCCTGACCGAGGAGCTTCTGACCTTTATCGTCCGGACGCTTTTCGGTTCATTGAAAATCACCTACCAGGGGACCGAACTGGACTTCACCCCCCCCTGGCCGCGCCTGACGGTCCGGGAAGCGCTGATTCGCCTCGGCAACATCGACCCCGAAGTGCTCGACGACCGGGTCAGGCTTTGCCGGGCCGCCGATGCAATGGGCCTGCCCTTCGAGGAGCACCAGCCCCTGGGGAAGATCCAGATGGCCATTTTCGACGAGAAAGTGGAGAAAAGACTCATCCAGCCGACCTTTGTCACCCATTACCCGATAGAGGTATCGCCGCTCTCCAGGCGCAACGCGGCGGACCCCTCACTGGCCGACCGATTCGAGCTTTATGTGTACGGGCGGGAGATTGCCAACGCTTTCTCGGAGTTAAACGACCCGATCGATCAGCGCGAACGTTTCGTGAAGCAGCTGCGGGAAAGAGAGGCGGGTGACGAGGAAGCCCACGAGATGGACGAAGACTACATCCAGGCGCTGGAGTACGCCATGCCGCCGGCGGCCGGCGAGGGGATCGGCATCGACCGGCTGGTCATGCTGCTGACGGATTCGCCGTCCATCCGCGATGTCATCCTTTTTCCTCAGCTGCGCAAGAAAGAGGAAGAAAAAGAAAGATCAGGGGAGCGCTGATTTCAGGGGAACTCCATGTCTTATGAATTATTCATCAGCCTGCGCTACCTGAGGGCCAAGCGAAAGCAGGTGTTCGTCTCGATCATCACCTTCATCTCCATCACGGGGATATTCCTGGGGGTGGCGGCGCTGATCATCGTGCTGGCCGTGATGAACGGATTCGAAACGGATCTGCGGGAGAAGATCCTGGGGATCAACGCCCACGTCGTCCTCATGCAGTACACGGGGATGATGAAGGACCACGAGCGGGTGAAGGAGGCGGTCGAGACGGTCGACGGAGTCGTCGCCTCGACACCCTTTATCTACAGCCAGGCCATGCTCAAAAGCGGCGACAACGTGCACGGCATCGTGCTGAGAGGTCTCTCGCCCGCGGACGCGGCGAAAGTCATCAACCTGGGGCGGACGACGGCGGGGGGTCTGGAACTCCTCTCGCCGGAAAGGAGAAAAGCCCTCAAGCTCGAACCGGCCGTCAGCGATCTCCCCGGCATCATCGTCGGCAAGGAGCTGGCCAAGAATCTGGGTGTTTTTCTTTACGACACCCTGTACGTCGTTTCCCCCATGGGGATCTCGACCCCCGTCGGCATGGTGCCCCGGATGAAGAAATTCCTGGTGGTCGGCATCTTCGAATCGGGGTTCTATGAATACGATATTTCCCTCGCCTACGCCTCCCTCGGGGATACGCAGGAATTCCTGAATATCGGTGATCTGGTCACGGGACTCGAAATCAAGGTCAGCGACATCTACAGGGCGAACGAAATCGCCGCCGCCATCGAAAACAAGCTGGGCTTTCCCTTCTGGGCCAGGGACTGGATGAAAATGAACAAAAACCTTTTCGCGGCCCTCAAAATGGAGCGGAGGGTCATGTTTATCATCCTGAGTCTCATTGTGCTGGTGGCCGCGTTCAACATCATCACCACCCTGATCATGGTCGTCATGGAGAAAAACAAGGACATCGCCATCCTCAAGTCCATGGGCGCCACGTCGAAGAGCATCATGAAAATTTTCGTCTATCAGGGTGTCATCATCGGCGGCATCGGCACCCTTCTCGGCACCCTTGCGGGACTTCTCGTGGCCGTCAACCTCGGGGATATCTCGCGGTTCATCGAGAACCTTTTCGGCTTCAAAATTCTGCCGGGCGACGTGTACTACCTGAGCGAACTCCCCTCCAAGGTGAATTACGGGGACGTGGTGATCATCGTCATCGGGACCCTGCTGATCAGTTTCCTCGCGACCCTTTACCCCTCCAGGAACGCCTCGAGGCTCGATCCGGCCGAGGCGATCCGGTACGAGTAGGGCACCGGACGAACAGACGGATTTTATTCCTTATGATTCTCGTCAAGGATTTGAAAAAGAGCTTTATCAAAGACGGTCAGGAAATCGAGGTTCTCAAGGGCTTCAACCTCGAGATCGCCAGGGGTGAATCCCTGGCCATGCTCGGCGTCTCGGGGGCCGGGAAGAGCACTTTCATACACATCCTGGGAACCCTCGATCACCCCACCTCGGGAACCGTCCTGTTTGACGGCGTCAACGTCTTCGACTGGCAGGAGACAAAAATCGCGGAATTCCGGAATAGGAAAATCGGGTTTGTTTTTCAGTTCCACCACCTCCTGCCCGAGTTCAACGCTTTGGAAAACACCATGATGCCCGGTCTGATAAGCGGCATGCAGAGAATGGAGGCCGCCGACCGGGCGGGAACCCTTCTCGAAGAAGTCGGCCTGGGTCACCGGATCAAGCACAAACCGGGGGAGCTCTCCGGCGGTGAACAGCAGAGGGTCGCCTTTGCCCGGGCCCTGATGATGGAACCCGAGATCGTCCTGGCCGACGAGCCCACGGGCAACCTCGACTCGGAGACCGGGCGAAAGGTTTACGAAACCATGCTTGGCCTTAACCAGTCACGCAACATCACCCTGGTCGTGGTCACCCATAACCGGACACTGGCCGGTCACATGTCCCGGAGGATCGAACTCGAGGATGGAAAGATCACCCACAGCGAGTAAGCGGCTTATGACGCGGAAATGGAATCTGGTTCTCTGCGCCCTCTGTGTTTTATCCGTGTTCCTGTCCCGGCAAGCCGGCGCCCAGGATGTGAGAAAGGTGGCGGTCTTGCCCTTTGACGTGTACGCCGAGAAGGACGCGGCGGCCCTGAGGGAAGACATTGATAGCGGCATTTCGGCGGAACTGAGGAAAAGGAAGGACCTTGCCATCGTCCCCAGGGACCAGTACCTGCAGCAGATCAGTGGAAAGAAAATCGACGAAAGGCTGGCGATCGCCGCCGGAGAGGCGATCGGGGCAGACTATGTGATCATCGGGAGCCTCACGGCAATCGGAAATCTCTTCAGCCTGGATTCCAGGCTGATCGACGTGAAACAGAAGAAGGTCCTGCCGGGTATCTATGTCCAGGGGAGCGGAAAGGAAAATGTGAGCAGCCTGTCCACACAGCTGGCCAGGGAGATCTCTCTTAAAATATCGGGCAAGGAGAGGATTGCCGGGGTCGTGTTCAAGGGCAACACGAAGATCGAAGACAATGCCATTCTGAACGTAATTAAAAGCACAAAGGGGAAGATGCTGACCGAGGCCGATCTGACTGCCGACATCAAAGCCATTTACAGGATGGGATATTTCAGCGATGTGACCGCGGATGTTTCCGACGGTCCCGAGGGCAAGCTCATCACCTTCACGCTCAAGGAGAGACCGACGGTCTCGGATATCATCATCAAAGGCAATGACAAGGTGAGCACCGACGACATCAAGGCGACACTGACTATCAAGACCCGTCAGGTTCTCAACATGGACAAGGTCAGAACGGACACCGCAAAGATCAAGTCGCTCTACGACGACAAGGGATATTTCAACGCCGAAATCGACTACGCGACCGAACCCAAAGGCGACAGGGAAATCCGGCTCGTGTTCAACATCAAGGAAAACGAGAGACTTTACATCCAGTCCATCAAGTTCGAAGGGAACCAGGCCTTTACGGAGAAGCAGCTCAAGGACGTCATGCAGACGTCGGAAACAACTATTTTCCGCTACTTCTCGGACGCCGGCGTTCTGAAAACCGAAAAATTGAGGGAGGACACCAGCAAACTCAAGGTGTTCTACCTGAATAACGGGTACATTCAGGCTCAAATCGGGGACCCGGAAGTCACGCACGACAAGAAAGGCATCTATGTAAAGATCGCGATAAACGAAGGGAAACAATTCAAGGTCGGGAAGGTGGAAATCCTGGGTGACGCGCTCACCGTTTCCCGGGAAGAGATGATGACGAAACTGAAAGTCACACAGAAGGACTACTATGACCGGGAAGCCGTCCTCAAGGACATCGAGTATCTCTCCCGGATGGCCAACAACGACGGGTACGCCTATGCCGATGTCACACCCCGCGTCAATCCGAAGGAGAAGGAACAGCGGGTCGATGTGGCTTACGAAATCAAGAAAGGCATCCAGGTCTATTTCAACAGGATCACCATCTCGGGAAACACGAAAACCCGGGACAAGGTCATCCGGAGGCTCCTGGCCATGACCGAGGGGGATCTTTACAACAGCGACAAAATGAAGTCGAGTTTCGAGCGGCTGAATCGGTTGAGATTTTTCGAAGAAGTCAACTTCCAGACCGAGAAAGGCCCCCAGGAAAACCTGACCAACGTCAACATCAACGTGAAAGAGAAACCGACGGGCATGTTCAGTATCGGCGCGGGCTACAGCGGGAATGAAGGCGCCATGGTCATGGCACAGATATCCCAGAATAACCTCTTCGGCAGAGGGCAAACCCTGGCCCTCAGCGCCCGCCTGGGCTCCGAGATGAACAGCATGGAGTTGTCTTTCACCGAACCGTGGCTCTTCGATCTGCCCCTCTGGAGCAAGTTTGATATCTGGAACCTCTACAGAGAATACGATGAGTACAACCTCCATACCCGCGGCTTGGGAGCCACGCTGGGTTATCCTGTTTTCGAGAAGGTCTCGGGGTATATCGGCTACAAGCTGTCTTTAAACGACGTGCAGGACGTGGACGATGACGCCGCCCTCGTCATCAAGGAACAGGAAGGCGAAACGACGCAGAGCGGTGTCACCGTCTCTCTCTCCAGGGACGTCACGAATGACGCCATCTTCCCCTCCAGGGGCAGCCGGAACAGGGCAACGGCCGAGCAATACGGGGTCATCTTCGGAGGGGACGTCGACTTTGCCCGGTTCTCGCTGAGCACCTCCTGGTTTTTCCCGATTTTTGAGGATTATGTTTTCAACGCGCGCGCCCGCGCCGGTTATGAGATGCCGGAGTCGGGACAGGAGATCCCGATTTATGAACGCTACATCCTGGGTGGCATCAATTCTTTGAGGGGGTTGAGAGACGTGGGTCCCAAGGATCCGGCGACGGGAGACGTCATTGGGGGCACCACCATGTTCGTCGCCAATTTCGAGTTCCTCTTTCCGCTCATCAAGAACGCCGGGATGAAAGGGCTGTTTTTCTACGATACCGGAAACACGTGGGAAAGCGGGTATCACCTGAACGATATGAGACACACGGTCGGGACGGGCATTCGCTGGTACTCTCCCATAGGGCCCCTCAGGCTCGAATGGGGTTACGTGCTGGACCAGGAAGAAGGTGAGAGTGCCAGCCGCTTCGAATTCACAATCGGGTGGTTTATGTAAAGGAATAGGCGCAAGGTGCAGGGCGCAAGGCAAAAGGCAAAAGATAAAAGAAAAAAATCATTGGCATCAAGCTTAAGGCTAAGGGTCGAACAATCTGGTTTGACTAGAGGCATCAGGCGAAAATCATTCCTTGACTCTTTTGCTCCGGCTGATTAAGTCGGGTGACAGGAGAAAGGGCGAAAGCTTCATGGATATAAATCCGCAGACGAACCCCTGCCGTGTGACTGTCGCCCTGAGCAAACAACAAAAAAAGGAGAAAAAGACATGAGAAAGACGGGATTATGGACAGCGGGTTTGGCCCTGTTTCTGATCATCATGCTGGCAGGCCCCCGCCTGTCCTGGGCGCAGAAATTTGGTTTTGTAAATCTGAGAGAGGCTCTCATGGATTCGGAACCCGGGGACAAGATGGAGGCTGATTTCAAAAAAGCCTTTGAAAAAAAGAAAGCACAGCTCCAGCAAAAAGAAGCGGAGATGAGGAGGCTGAAGGAGGACCTCGAGAAGCAGCGGTCTGTTCTGAAGCCGGACGCTTTTCGTGAAAAGGAAAACAACTATTCGAACAAGTTGAGAGATTACCAGAGGATGGTCGAGGATGCCAACCGGGAGATGGCCCAGAAAGAGCAGGAACTGGCCGCAAAGCTCCTTCCCGAGCTCGCCAAGGTGATAGAAGCCGTCGGAGAAAAAGAGGGGTACACGGCTATATTCAGCATTGACAATCCGGTGGTGATCTACCGCAGCAAGTCAGTGGACATCACCAAAAAGGTCATCGAAGAATTCAACAAAAGATCCAAAGGCAAGAAATAATTCTGTCCATCCGGGTCTGTCATGAAAAAGACGAGCATGACCTTGCGGGAAATCGCTGCCTTTCTGAACGGAAGCGTGCGGGGCGACGGCGACACCACGATAACGGGCGTCCAGGGCATCGATGAGGCCCGGGAAGGCGACCTCACCTTTGTGGCAAACCCGAAATACCAGAAGAAGATAGCGTCGACCAGGGCCTCCGCGATCATTGTCGCCCGGCCCCCTGAAGGATCGGACCGCAATTTCCTGGTTGTGAAAGACCCCTACATGGCCATGGCCCGGGTCCTGTCACTCTTTTATCCCGAGGAGAAACCGCTGTCGGGAATCAGCCGCGATGCCGTCGTCGAAGAGGGGGCCCAGATCGGAGAAGGGGTCGCCATTGGCCCGAATGTCTTTGTCGGAAGGGGTGCCAGAATCGGGAGAGGGGTCACCCTCTACCCGGGGACCTGTATCGGTCATGACACTCTCATCGGAGAGGATTCGGTCCTCTACCCCAATGTCACAGTCTATCGCCGCTCCATTATCGGGAAGCGCGTCGTCCTCCACGCGGGCGTCGTTGTGGGAAGCGACGGGTTCGGTTTCGCGAATCCCGGTCGCGACAATTTCAAGGTCCCCCAGGCGGGCTATGTCCAGATCGACGACGACGTCGAAATCGGCGCCAATACCACCATCGACCGCGGCACCCTGGGCAAGACGTGGATACAGCGGGGGGTCAAGATCGACAACCTCGTTCAGATCGCCCACAACGTGGTCATCGGGGAAAATTCCATCGTCGTCGCCCAGGTCGGGATTTCCGGTAGTACGAAACTCGGACGGAGCGTTGTTCTGGGGGGGCAGGCCGGTCTTATCGGCCACATTACGATTGGCGACGGCGTCATGATCGCGGCCCAGTCCGGCGTCGCCAGGGACATCCCGCCCGGGCAGATCGTATCCGGGTCGCCTACCATGCCGCACCAGGAATGGCTTCGACTCCAGGTCCACCTGAGCAAAATGCCCGAGCTTCGCAACACCGTCACTTCGCTTCTCAAGAGGGTCGAGGCGCTCGAGAAAAAGAAGGCGTGAGGCGCATTGCCTGCCCGCCTGAACAGACAGAAGGGAAAATGATGAACATTCATCCGGCAGCCATCGTGGACCCCGGCGCGCAGTTGAGTGAAGGGGTCCAGATCGGTCCTTATACCGTCATTCATTCCGACGTGACGATCGGAAAAAACACCGTCATCGGGCCCCACGTCATCATCGACAGCCACACGGACATCGGCGCCGACTGCAGGATCTTCCAGTTCAGTTCCATCGGGGCCGCCCCGCAGGATCTGAAGTATCGGGGAGAAGAGACGCGGGTGATCATCGGTGACCGCAATGTGATACGGGAATTCGTCACCATCAACCGGTCCACGACGGCCGATATCGGCATGACCAAGATCGGCAACGACAATCTCATCATGGCTTACAGCCACGTTGCGCACAACTGCCGGCTGGGAAACTTTATCGTGATGGCCAACGCCGCCAATCTGGCCGGTCACATCGACGTGGAGGATTTCGCGATCATCGGCGGCCTGAGCGGCGTCCACCAGTTTACCCGGATCGGAACCCACGCCTTCATCGGCGGCGCCTCCGCCGTCGCGCAGGATGTGCCGCCCTACGTGACGGTCTCGGGCAACCGCGCGAGACTCTACGGGCTGAATGTGGTCGGTTTGAAACGCAGGGGATTCAGCGAGGAAACCCTCAAGGCCCTGAGGCAGACGTACAAGATTATATTCCGATCCGCTTTGACCCTGAAAAAAGCCGTTGCAATAGTCAGGGCGGAGGTGCCGGATCTGCCCGAGGTCAGGCACATGGTCGAGTTCATCGAAGGATCGGAAAGGGGTGTATGCAGGTAAGGCAAGGATGAAGACATTAAGGGTCGGCGTGGTGGGCATTGGCCACCTCGGAAACTACCACCTGCAGAAGTACAAGCTCCTGCCGGGCGTGGAGGTCGTCGGCGTGGCCGATACCCTGCTCGAACGATCGCGGAAAGCGGCGGTCCTTTATGGCTGCAAAGCCTTCACCGACCACCGGGACCTCATCGGCGGTGTCGATGCCGTCAGCATTGCGGTCCCCACCCGGTTCCACCACGCCGTCGCGAAGGACTTTCTTGCGGCGGGAGTCCATGTCCTCCTGGAAAAACCGATGACTGTCACGCTCGAGGAGGCCGATGACCTCATCGACACGGCCGGCAAAAAAGGCGTCATTCTCCAGATCGGGTTCGTGGAACGCTTCAACCCGGCCGTGACGGCGCTGGGAAAGGTCATCGAAAAACCCATGTTCATCGAGTCCCATCGCCTCCATCCCTTCATCGAGCGCGGAACCGACGTCGATGTCGTACTCGATCTGATGATCCACGATCTTGATATCATCCTTCATTTCGTGAAATCCCCGGTGAAGAACGTGGAGGCCGTCGGTGTCTCCGTCCTTTCCGACAAGGTGGACATTTCGAACGTGCGGATGGTCTTCGAGAACGGCTGCGTGGCCAACATCACGGCCAGCCGCATCACCCTGAAGAACCTCCAAAAGATACGGTTTTTCGGGCTGGAAGGTTACCATTCCGTCGACTTCGAAAAAAGGGAACTCGTTTCCCTGAGCAAGACGCAAGGATCTGACGGCAAGGTCAGAATCGGCTACAACGATGTCGAGGTCATCCCCTGTGATCCCCTCGAAGAGGAGATCAGGGCCTTCATCCGCTCCGTGGAGACCGGATCAATCCCGGTGGTGTCCGGACAGGAGGGGCGAAAATCCCTGGAACTGGCCGTCAACATCCTCAGGCTGATGAAAACGGGAGGCGAGTTGATATCATGATCCCCATGGTCGATCTCCGGAGGCAGTACGAGGGAATAAAGGGGGAAATCGACGCCGCCATCCGGGGGGTGCTCGACAAGGCCCATTTTATTCTCGGGCCGAACGTCGGGGAGCTGGAGCGCGAAATCGCCGCGTACGAGGGCGTTCCCCACGCGATCGGCGTTGCCAGCGGAACCGACGCGCTGCTTCTCGCCCTCCGGGCCTGCGACGTCCAGCCGGGCGACGAGGTCATCACGACACCCTTCACCTTCATTGCGACGGCGGACGTTATCGCCCTCCTGCAGGCAAAACCGGTCTTTGTCGATATCGACCCCCGGACCTACAACATCGACCCGGCCGCGATCGAAAAAAAGATTACGCCCAGGACCCGGGCGATCATCCCCGTCCACCTCTTCGGTCACCCGGCAGACATGGATACCATCCTGGAAATCAGCCGGCGCCACAACCTCAAGGTGATTGAAGACTGCGCGCAGGCCTTCGGCGCGTTGTATCGAGGCCGCAGGGTCGGTTCGATGGGCGATTTCGGCTGCTTCAGCTTTTTCCCGAGCAAGAACCTGGCCTGTTACGGGGACGGCGGGATGGTGGTCACCCGTGAACAGGGCACGGCGGAGAAGCTCAGACTTCTCCGGAATCACGGCAGCCGGGTCAAATACCATCACGACCTGCTGGGATACAACAGCCGGCTGGACGAAATCCAGGCGGCAATCCTGAGGGTCAAATTCCGCAGGATTGAAGAATGGAATGATGGGCGCAGGAGAGCCGCCGATCTCTACAGGTCCTTTATCCGCCGGAAAGACGTCATTCTACCGTCCGAGACACCGGACTGCCGGCATGTCTATCACCAGTTCACCATACGCTCCGCCGCCCGGGACCGCATCCTGGAAAACCTTTCCGCCCGGGGCATCGCTTCGGCCGTCTACTACCCCGTCCCCCTCCATCTGCAAAAGGTCTTCGCCGGTTTGAAAGGCATCGATGACCTGAAGGTCAGCGAGTCGAGCGCTGCGGAAGTCCTGTCTCTCCCGATGTTTCCGGAAATCACCGAAGAAGAAGTCCGCCGCGTCAGCGATGTCATCAACGGGAGCTCCTGAACCCCCGCAAGAAACATAAATGAATCACCCGGACAGAAACAGAAAGATCATGATCATCGCCGGCGAGGCGTCGGGGGACCTTCACGGCTCCAACCTGGTCAGGGCCATGCACGAGATGGATCCGGGAATCCATTTTTACGGCCTCGGCGGGGTAAGGATGGAGGAGGCCGGCGTCGACCTTGTGGCCCGTTCCTCCGAAATGGCCGTCGTCGGCCTGACGGAGGTGTTCTCCCGCCTGCCGCGCATCCTGCAGGTTTTTTTCGACCTGAGGAAAGACCTGAGGGAATCCCCGCCCGATCTGCTCATCCCCATCGACTATCCCGACTTCAATTTCCCCCTTGCTGCTGCCGCGAAAAAACAGGGGGTCCGGGTCTTCTATTACATCAGCCCCCAGGTCTGGGCATGGAGAAAAGGGCGGGTCGCGAAGATGAAAAAGATCGTGGACCGCATGGCCGTGATCTTTCCTTTTGAAGCGGATTTCTACGGCCGGACGGGCATGGAGGTTCACTTTGTAGGACACCCCCTCCTGGACACGGTCCGGGTTAAATCCTCCAGGGAGGAGGTCCTCGGGCGTCTCGGCCTGGAAACCGGCTGCAGGACCATCGGCATTCTGCCCGGCAGCAGGGAGGGGGAGGTCAGAAGGATTCTTCCCGACATGCTCGGGACGGCCCGGATTCTGAGCCAGAGACTTTCCCCCGTGCAGTTCATCCTCCCGGTGGCCGACACCCTTTCGGAAGAATTCGTCCGGAATATCGGCGGGGCATTCCCGAAGAGACTTGCCCTCGCCAAGGATCACATATACGACGCCATCGGCGCGATGGATTTTGCCATGGTCGCCTCGGGAACGGCCACGCTGGAGACGGCCCTGCTGGGAACGCCCATGATCATCGTCTACAGGGTCTCCCCCCTGACCTATGCCGTCGGCAGGATGCTCGTCGATGTCGAGCACATCGGCATCGTCAACATCATCGCGGGGAAGACCATCGTACCCGAATTCATCCAGGGTGATGTCGTCCCGGAGAAAATGGCTGAGGCCATCATCCAGATCCTGTCAGACGAAAAAAAATATGGTGAAATGAAAAAGAATCTGTCAAAAGTCAGGGAGAATCTCGGTCAGCCAGGCGCGTCCCGGCGCGCGGCTGAACTGGCTTATAAACTGCTGCAGATGTGACTTTTTTCATCTTGGGCGCAGCGTGGAAATGCATTATAATGGCAATTGAATAAAACGGACGGAGATGACCTCCCCCGGCCCATCCGGGAAGCGATAATTTCATGCTCGCTATTTACAAAAGACTCTTGAGGCTTTCCAGGCCTCACATATGGAAGTTCATCCTGGCGATGCTCTGCATGCTGGTCGTCGGATCGACGACCGCCGCGGCAGCCTATCTCGTCAAGCCCGCCCTGGATGAGATTTTTGTGAACAAAAATGCCGACGCCCTGATCTGGATACCCATAGCCGTTCTCTTGCTTTATCTGTTCAAAGGTCTGAGCAGTTACGGCCAGACGATCCTGATGAGCTTCATCGGCCACAGAATCGTCGCCGATCTGAGATACAACCTCTACCGGCACATCCAGATCCAGCCCCTTTCCTTTTTCACCAGAAACCCCACCGGGACTATCATGTCGCGTATCACCTACGACGTAAACCTCGTCCGGGACACGGTATCCGAGGCGATTACAAGCGTCCTCAAAGATACATTCACGCTCGTCGCGCTCATCTTTGTCCTTTTTTACCGAGACTGGAAGCTGGCCCTCATCGCCATGGTTGTCTTCCCCATCGCCATCTACCCCGTTACTCGATTCAGCCGCAAGATGCGGAAAATCGCCAGGGCCAGCCAGGTGACCATGGGATCCCTCACCTCCCTGCTCCAGGAAACGATCTCCGGCAACAGGATCGTGAAGGCCTTCAGCATGGAAAATTACGAGAACATGAGATTCTCGAAAGAAAATGAACGGCTTTTCAAGCTGGTGATGAAAACGGTGTCCGTTCGCGCCATCACGGCCCCGCTCATGGAGTTCCTGGGAGGCACCGGAATCGCCGCCATCGTTTTCTACGGCGGGTACCAGGTGATCAACGGCATCTCGACACCGGGGACTTTTTTCTCATTCCTCGCGGCTCTACTGATGCTTTACGAACCCGCGAAGAGGTTGACCAACGTGAACCTCACGATTCAGCAGGGCCTGTCGGCGGCCGAGCGCATCTTCAAGATCATGGACACGCCCCCGGATATCAGGGACAGGGAAGACGCAAGACCCCTGCCCGCCATTACAAGAGAGATCGAGTTCGATCACGTTTCTTTCAGCTACGACCAGATTCCCGTCCTGAAAGACATCCAGTTGAAAATCAGGGCCGGCGAGATGGTCGCCTTCGCGGGGATGAGCGGCGGTGGAAAAACGACGCTCGTCAACCTGCTCCCGAGGTTCTATGACGTGAACGACGGCAGAATTCTAATCGACGGGCGCGACATCCGCGACGTGACTATCGATTCTCTCCGGGGCCAGATGGCCATCGTCACCCAGCAGACGATCCTCTTCAACGACACGGTCCGCAACAACATCGCCTACGGAGATATCCGAAAAAGCGACGAGGACATCATCATGGCTGCCAAGGCGGCCAATGCCCACGACTTCATCACGAAACTCCCCGAGGGGTACAACACGGTCATCGGGGAACAGGGCGTAAAACTCTCGGGCGGTGAACGGCAGAGAATCTCGATTGCCAGAGCTCTGCTGAAGAACGCCCCCATCCTGATCCTCGACGAGGCAACCTCCTCTCTCGACACGGAATCGGAGGTCGAGGTCCAGGACGCCCTCGACAAGCTGATGAAAGGGCGCACGACGCTCGTGATTGCTCACCGGCTTTCGACCATCCGCAACGCGGACCGGATCCTAGTCATCGTCGGCGGCAAGATTGTGGAAGAAGGGACCCACGAATCCCTGCTCGCGAAAGAAGGGGAATATTACAAGCTCTACAACATGCAGTTCAGAGATACCGACAGCGCCCCTGGGGCCGGTTACCACCAAAGTGATCGTCCTGAAAGGCCGGTCTGACGGATGAGGGACCTGGTAAGCTACCTGCAGAGACTCTGGTATGACGAAGACCGACCGATTAGGCCTTTCCTGGATTTTCTGCTTCACGTCCTCTCTCTCCCCTACGCGGCCGGAACCCGGCTGAGAAATATTCTCTACGACCGCGGCCTGCTCCGCACCCACAGGGTTTCCTGCCCCGTCGTGAGCGTGGGCAACCTGGTCGCGGGAGGCACCGGCAAGACACCCGCCGTGATCCTGATTGCCGGTCTTCTCAGGGATGCCGGCTACAAGCCGGCCGTCCTGAGCCGCGGATACGGAGGTGAGAATTCCGAGGCCGTGAAGGTTGTCTCTGACGGTATCAACATCCTTTCCGGCTCCTCGGACGCGGGGGATGAAGCCATCCTGACGGCAATGTCACTGAAAGGGATACCCGTCCTCACAGGTCCCGAGCGCCACCGGGCCGCCCGGTACGCTATCGAGAACCTCGGCTGTGACGTCCTTGTGCTGGACGACGGTTTCCAGCACAGGGCTCTTTCACGCAACCTGGACATCCTGCTCATGGACAGTGAAAAACCTCTGGGGAACGGTTTCCTGCTCCCGCGAGGCCCTCTCAGGGAGCCTCTAAACTCCTTGAAGAGGGCCGATCTTTTGGTCCTGACGCGATCCGATGAGGACGCCACCCCGTCGACATCCCGACCATCACTGGGAAAAACCTTTCCCGACAAGCCCATCTTCACGGCGCGCCACCGGCCGAAGGCGATCCGTCGCGGCGGGGGTACCGAGGTCCAGCCGTCGGAGTTTCTCGCGGGGAAAAAAGTGCTGGCCTTTGCCGGCATCGCGAGACCGGCATCTTTTGAAAAAACTGTTCGGGCCCTGGGCGCCTCGCTTCTCGGCTTGATTCCCTTTCCCGATCATCATGTGTACACGGAAGGGGATATTCGGGAGCTCGAGTCGAAGGCGGCCGGTTTATCGGCCGACCTGATCCTCACAACAGAGAAAGACGCCGTGAAGCTGAGCCCCTTCGGACGTTTTTCTGAAGGGGTTTATGTTCTTTCCATTGAGATGGAAATCACGGCGCACGAAGGTACATTCGCGGAATGGCTACTCAACCATCTGAAGTCATAAAGCCGACCCTGATGACCAAGAGCATCCTGATCTTTTTCAAGGCCATTCCCCTCCCGTTTCGCAAGGCCCTCTTCCGTGGCCTTTTCACCCTGGTATATCACCTCCTGACGAAGCAGAGGCTCATAACCCTCCACAACTTGAAATGCGCCTTTCCCGAAAAGGAAATGCCCGAACTCATCGGTATCGCGAAGGGGGTTTACAGCCACCTGGCCATTGTCATGGCGGAATTTTTCGAAATCCCCTGGATTACAAAAGACAATTACCGGCAATGGGTTGAATTTGAGGGGCTGGAAAACATCGAAAAAGCGCTTGTCCAGGGAAAAGGCGTCCTCTCCATCGTAGCCCACCTGGGCAACTGGGAGATGATGACCATGGCCTTTCCCATGGCGGCTTATCCCATTCAGATCGTCTATCGACCCCTGGACAACCCCGTTCTGGACAATCTCTTCGGATATGTCCGTTCGCTCAACGGCAACAGCCTTATCCCGAAAACGGGGGCCTTGAGATCGATGCTCATGCTGCTCCGTCAGAACAAGATCGTCGGCATCATGGGCGACCAGAACATGAGCGCCCGTGAAGGGGTCTTCGTGGAATTTTTCGGGCGTCCGGCCTGCACGACGGTGGGGCTGGCCTTCATGGCGCTGAAAACGGGCGTCCCCGTCGTGCCGGCCTTTATGATCCGCATGAAGAACGGAAAATACAGGTTCATCATCGAGCCGGCCGTGGACATTTCCAACACGGGTGACCTCCAGGCCGATGTGAAAGAAAACACACAGAGATTCACGCGAATCATCGAGCATTACGTGCGTCTCTACCCCGAACAATGGTTCTGGCTGCATCAGCGCTGGAAGACAAAGCCGTGGCAGGTCAAGAAAAGAAGCTGAGAAGTCAAGAAGTTGAGAAGGTAAGAAAATCAGAATTTGCAGGCAGACAAAGATTATGCAGAATAAACCGCAGAAACGACAAAAATAAAATAGAAGATAAGAAATTGAGAAGTTGATAAGACAAGAAACTTCTTGATGCCAGAGCGCAGGATATGTTTCAGGCAAAACCAATCCCACGGGAGGGAGTAAGGAACATCCTGATTCGCGGTACCAACTGGATCGGCGACGTGGTTATGACCCTTCCGGCCATTGCCGCCGTGAGGGAGGCCTACCCGGGAGCCAAAATCTCGATCCTTGTGAAACCCTGGGTCGCCGATCTGCTCCGCATCTCAAGCGATGTCGACGAGGTCCTGATCTATGAACGTCCCGGCGTCCACGAAGGTCTCGGGGGTTTTCTGCGGCTCGTAGGGGAACTGAAAGCCAGGAAATTCGACATGGCGATACTCCTGCAGAACGCCATCGAGGCGGCGATCATCGCTTGGCTCGCCCGCATCCCCGTCCGGGCCGGTTACAGCACCGACGGACGGGGTTTTCTCCTGACCCACGCTGTGAGACGGACGGACGACATCCTGAGGCTTCATCAGACCCGATATTACCTCGAAATGCTGAAGGCCCTCGGGCTGGAGCCCGGCAGGAAAGATGTCAGGCTGGCCGTCGGCGAAGAGGAAAAGTCGCTCTCCGATCGCATCCTGAAAGAAAGGGGCATCGCCCCGGACTCCCTTTTAATCGGCCTGGCGCCCGGCGCCACTTACGGGCCGGCGAAAATGTGGTACCCGGAGCGGTTCGCAAGCGTCGCCGATCGCCTGATCGAACGCTTCTCCGCCAGAGTCCTTATTTTCGGGAGCGGCGGGGATCATGAAGTCGCCAGGCGCGTCCGGGAAAGGGCCGGAAATACCCTGATCGACCTCACCGGGGAAACAACCCTTCGGGAGGCAATATCCCTGATCGCCCGGTGCCGCCTTTTCGTGTCGAACGACTCGGGCCTGATGCACGTGGCGGGGGCCCTGGGGATTCCGACCGTCGCCATCTTCGGATCCACCAACCCCCTGACGACATCACCCGTAGGACAAGAGAGCGTCGTGATCACGAAAAACGCGCCCTGTGCCCCCTGCCTCAAGGAAACCTGCCCGACCGACTTTATTTGCATGGACTTGATCACGGTGGATGATGTATACGATACCGCTGTGTCACTCTTGACCAAAGAGCTTTGAGACGGCAGCGCCGATGAAAAAGAACACGGCCGTATTCCTGGACCGCGACGGGACCATCAACGAAGAGGTGGGGTATCTCAGCAGGCCGGATCAATTGAGGCTCATCCCCGGCACACCCGAGGCGATCCGCCTGATCAACGAAGCCGGTATGAAGGCCGTCGTCGTCACCAACCAGTCTGGCGTAGCCCGCGGTTACTTCACGGAGGAAGTTGTCGAAACTATCCACGGGCGGCTTAACAAAATGCTTCAGGAGCAGGGAGCACGCATCGACCGCTTCTATTTCTGCCCTCACCATCCCGTCTACGGGAATGGCCCCTACAAGAAAGCCTGTTCCTGCAGGAAACCGGAGTCGGGGCTTTTCCTCCTGGCCTCCGAGGAAATGGATATCGACCTCTCCCGGTCCTATGTCATAGGCGACATGCTCAAGGACATCGACGCGGGGAAAAGAGTGGGGGCCAGAGGGATCCTCGTCAGGACGGGTTACGGCCCCAATGTCACCCTAACGGACAAACCGGTCTACATCGCCGAAGACTTGCTGGAAGCCGTGAAATGGATACTGCAGGACCGGAAAAAATAAACATCCTCATCGTTAAGTTGAGCGCCATCGGCGACGTGGTCCACACGCTCCCCTCCCTGGCCGCCCTCAGGACGCTTTACCCGCTTGCCCACATCACGTGGGTCGTCGAAGAGACCTCCTCCGACCTTCTGGTCGGCCACCCCGACCTCGACCGCCTTCTGATATCTAAAAGAAAAAAGTGGCTCCGGGACCTTGCAAACCCGACGCGGGCCCGGGGCGCGCTTCGGGAGACCCTTGCCTTTTTACGGACCCTCAGGGACCGCCCCTACGATCTCGTCATCGATTTTCACGGACTTTTCAAGAGCGGCCTCATCGTCCTCCTGAGCGGCGCCCGGCGTAAGCTCGGCTATGACAGCATGCAGGAGCTGAGCGGCCTCTTTTTGAATGAAAAAATCCCCGAGGACATGGAGAAGCACGCCGTTGATCGCTACCTGGACTTTCTTCGCCACCTGGGGGCGAAAGCCGGGGAACCCCGCTTCTATATCCCCGTCGGGGTGGAAAACAGGTCCAGAGTGGATACCCTCCTCGAGGCGGAAGGGATCGGCAGAGGCGAGCGCTTCGTGGCCGTGAGCCCCGTGGCGCTCTGGGACACCAAGCTCTGGGAGGAGAAAAAGTTCGCGATGCTCTGCGACAGGGTACTCGGCGAGCTGGGCCTGAAGGTGGTCCTGACAGGATCGAGGGGCGACGGCATCCTGCAGCGGATCGAAAAAGCCATGACCCGGCCCGTCGCGAATCTCGGCGGGAAGACCTCCCTGAGGGACCTGGCCTATCTCTTCGAACGGTCCTCCCTCGTCATCACCACCGATTCAGGGCCCATGCACATCGCGGCCGCCGCCGGGACACCGGTTGTGGCGCTCTTCGGCCCCACGTCACCTTCGCGTACGGGACCCTACGGAAAGGGGCACCGTGTCATCCGGAAAGAGATCGGCTGCAGCCCCTGCTTTCTCAAGAAATGCGACGTGCTGACCTGCATGAAGGAAATCACCGTCGATGAGGTCTTCGAGGCCGTCAAAGATAAATTACCGGGACAAGAGGCCTGAAATCCGGCAGACTTTTTGCTGCGATGATGGGACTGTTAAATGCAAGAAATTGATTATGTTTCGCGTCATTCATCATCAGATAAAGGGGGAGGAAAAAGATGAAAAGCAGCAGGATCATGAAATGGACATTATTGACGCTCACGCTTACATTTCTCACCGCCGGTACGATTTTCGCCGCGGAAAAGGAGCCTTTTTTCAAGGAGGTCGGTCTCATCACAGGATACGGGAGCGCGTCGATTCGGGAGGGGACCTACGAGACGATTCCCATCATCCTGCACTGCGGTACGGATCTTTCAAGGTACTTTCCGGGATTAAAGGGTCACCGGGGTATTGTCACGGCCTTTATCGAACCGCAGGTCAACCCGGTCATCGGGCCCGATGATGACATAGAATTCGGTATGGGAATAGGGCTTCAATACCAATATCCCGTAACGTCTGTTTTTTCTCTGTATGTGAACGCGGCGACGGGACCTTTTTACATCTCTGTCGATACGCGAGATCAGGCGGACGGCTTTATCTTCTCTAACCACATTGGGGCCGGGGCCTACTTGTTTGTGAACAGGAATATCGCCGTCAACGCCGGGTACAGGTTACGTCACATGTCAAACGCCAGCACGCACGAACCCAACGGAGGCATCGACAGCCACTTTGGAGTCATCGGCATCTCCTGGTTTTATTAAAAGAATTTTTCCCGGATCTTACTTCCATTGATGACATCCGCAAATCTGCCAGAGGGGGAAACGACCATGGCCATCAGCAAGGAACTTCTCGATATCCTCGCTTGCCCGAAATGCAAGGGGGACATCCACCTGAACGACAAGGGCGACGGGCTCATCTGTGACAAATGCAAGCTTTTATACGAAATCAAGGATGACATCCCCATCATGCTCATCGACGAGGCGAAAAAACTCGATTAGACCGACTCCCCCTTTTTACTTGTTACGTCACGCTTATCGACCTGCCATGTCGTTTTGCTTCCATTCTTCCTTTGCCTGACTGCTTTCTCAGCGCATCTATCGGCCAGGCTGGGAACGATGGCCCGGCGATAATTTGATTGAACGGGGTTGTTTTAAGGATCGGGTCACCGGGTCACCCGCCGTCACACAGGAAGTGTCTCTGTCAGCCAAGGGCTTCATATATCGCAGGAAAGCTCGACGATAATCCGTCATTTTTTCCTTGACATCGGATGCCAACTCGATTAGGGAGTCTGTTTAGTTCAAGGGATGAACAGGCCCGATTTTATTATGCCTATCCACGAATCGTCACATTTCGAAAGTGAAGAAGTCCTGAAGCTCCTGCGCGAGATTAAACGCTCTCCCGCACTGACCCAGCGCGAACTCTCCAACAGGCTCGGGATCAGCCTCGGGAAGGTTAACTTTCTCTTGAAGTCCCTCATCCGCAAGGGCCTTGTGACGGCCCACAACTTCAAGAACTCTCACAATAAAAAGGCTTATTTATACAAGCTGACCCCTCACGGGATCGAGGAAAAGGCGCGCGTGACCTACCGCTTCCTGAAACGCAAGATAAAAGAGTACGAGCGCCTCGAATCGGAGATCAAGCAGCTGAGACAGGAAGTCGGGGACCTTGGCGGTTCCGTCGACTTCGAAGACAGGAAATAGGCATCGGGCGGCCATCGCCGGGCGCCGATACCGAAACATTAAAAAAAAGAAGAATACCAAGCAGTTCGGCCCCCTGAGAGCAAATGAGAATGTAACTCAGAGGGCGGAGCTGTAGCCGAATACCCGATTCAATTCCCAAGAGTGATGCGGCTGCTTCACGGAGTTCAGGGTGGATTCTGGTATGAAAATTCTGACGGTCATAGGTGCACGTCCGCAATTCATCAAGGCGGCATCCTTTTCTCGCGCAATCACTGAGTGGAATGCAGCGGACCGGTCATCCACGCCTGTTGAGGACTTGATAATTCACACGGGGCAGCATTATGACGACAACATGTCGAAAATATTTTTTGATGAGCTGCAGATACCGCCCCCCGATGCCAACCTCGGAGTCGGCTCCGGCCCGCAAGGACGGCAAACGGGACAGATGGTTATCCGCCTGGAAGGCGTCATAAAACGTCATGCCCCGGATTGGGTTCTGGTTTACGGAGATACGAACTCCACGCTGGCCGGAGCTCTGGCCGCCGTTTCACTCCGGATCCCTGTCGCCCATGTCGAAGCGGGCTTACGGTCTTACAACAGGGACATGCCCGAGGAATACAACCGGGTGTTGACGGATCACTGCTCCGATCTTCTCCTCTGTCCGTCGCAGACCGCGGTGGATAACCTCGCCCGGGAAGGTATCCGGCAGGGGGTTCACCTCGTCGGAGACGTCATGTATGATGCACTACTTCATTACGGGGAAAGGGCAGTCCGGCATTCAACTCTCCGGCGGGACCTGGGCCTGAAGGAAAAGGAATATCTCCTGGTAACGGTCCACCGTCCTGCCAACGCCGATGACGTTTCAAATCTTTCGAGTATCCTTCGCGCGCTTGTTCAGAGTGAGATGCCCGTCGTCTTCCCTGTCCACCCGCGCACCAGAAAGCTGCTCAAAAAGAGAGTGTTCACCCGGTACACCCGCCGCACATCCATCCGGTTCCTAGACCCCGTCGGGTATCTCGACATGATCGCACTGGAACAATCCGCGCGCACCATCGTAACGGATTCCGGCGGCATTCAGAAAGAGGCTTACTGGCTGGGGGTCCCCTGCATCACGTTACGGAATGAAACCGAGTGGGTCGAAACCGTCGAAAGCGGGTGGAGCAGGCTCGTCGGGGCGGACGAGGGACGCATCGTCGAAGCTCTACGTCAGACGCAGTGGCCTGCCGACAGGCCGCGACACTACGGAAACGGCCGGGCCGCCCGCACCATCCTGGATGTCCTGCTGGCGGATACCGGCCAAGCACCGGGGGAAAACCATTGACAGACCGAGCATCTGATACCCGGTCGAAGGAGAACGTCCGATGCCCATGAAACAGAAAAAAGAGCGTCAGCCTTTATCCGTAGCCGTGATCGGTGCCGGATACTGGGGGAAAAACCACGTCCGTAACTTCTTCCAGCTTGGCGCGCTGAAATGCATTTGCGACAGGGACGAAAACATACGTCGGCAGATGGTAAAGGAATATCCGGGTGTCGCCGTTGCGGATGACTTCAGTACGGTTTTGAAAAATCCGGACATTGACGCCGTTATCATCTCGGTACCGGCGGCGCTTCATTTTGATCTCGCCTTCAAATCCCTGATGGCCGAGAAGCACGTGTTCGTCGAGAAACCCTTGTCGCTTCGTCATGAAGAAGGGGTTGAACTCGTGAGTCTTGCGAGCAAAAAGAAAAGAACCCTTTTTGTCGGTCACATCCTGCAGTACCACCCGGCGGTCATTCGGCTGAAAGAAATCGTCCGCGAGGGTGTCATCGGGCGTCTCCAGTATGTTTATTCACGGCGCCTCAGCTTCGGAAAGATACGCCGCGAGGAGAACATTCTCTGGTCCTTCGCCCCTCATGACATCTCCATCATTCTCAGCCTTGTCGGCGAGGAACCCCACTATATAGATACCGTCGGTAGCAATTTTCTCCACGCGAGAATCGCCGACGTGACGATGACCAATCTGAAATTTCCCTCGGGAATCGGGGCACACATCTTTGTCAGCTGGCTCAATCCCTACAAAGAACATCGTCTCGTCGTGGTGGGCAGTCACGGGATGGTTGTCTTCGATGACACACAGGAAATCGAAAAGAAGTTGGAACTCTTTCCGCATAAGATCAGTTGGAAAAACGGAATGCCGGTGCCTGAAAAAGCAGAAAGCACGAGTGTGGACATTTCCGCCACCTGGGAAGAGCCCCTGAGAAAAGAATGCAGGGCTTTTCTCGAAGCCGCCAGGACGGGCGAAAAACCGCTTACCTCCGGAGAGGAAGGCTTGAGGGTCCTGCGGATTCTCGAGGAGAGCCAGCAGTCTCTCGAGGCAAAAGAATCCGCACTCCGGAGTTACGGGAAGTTGAAAATAGGCGACCTGCAAAAGCAAGAGCATTTTGTCCATCCCACGGCCGTCGTGGACGAGGGTTGCGAAATCGGAAGGGGTAGCAAGATCTGGCATTTTTCCCACATCCTGCCGCACTCCAAAATCGGTGAGAACTGCAACGTCGGCCAGAACGTTGTCATCGGTCCCGATGTCTCCATCGGCAAAAACTGCAAGATCCAGAACAATGTCAGCATCTATAAAGGGGTGACCCTCGAAGACGGGGTATTCTGTGGCCCCTCCATGGTCTTTACCAACATTTACAACCCCAGGGCGGAGATTTCCAAGATGGACCAGGTCCGTCCGACATTGGTGAAAAAAGGTGCCACCATAGGCGCCAACGCGACGATTGTCTGCGGAACAACGATCGGAAGATATGCCTTTGTCGGAGCGGGAGCTGTTGTCACAAGTGATGTCAAGGAACATGCATTAGTGGTCGGCAACCCGGCAAGGCAGACCGGCTGGATCTGCAAATGCGGAGAAAAATTAGGCAATAAATTGTTATGCAGAATATGCGGTGATAAATATAGAAAAGCCCTGAATGGACTCGAATTAAAAAAATCTTAACTTATTTCTCAACATGAACTGAAAATAATTTCATATCCCTCTTGCACTGTAACTTATTTTCATAAAAACAAAATATGGGATTATTAAGGGATTCTTCCAAGATCTTTACAGGGCAGGTCATACAAAGACTTATCTCTGTCTTGTTAATCCCCATCACTGCTCGGTTGATTGGGCCTGATGATTATGGCATTGTTCAAGCTGCAACATCCGTTTTTGCGATCGCTGCTGTCTTTGGGTCTTTCGCTCTTGAGGCATCCATACCCGTTGCCGAATCTGAAATAAATGCACTGCAGCGTGCAGTAGGTACAATTTTCATCGGAATGATTTTTAGCCTTATCTTCGGTTTTATAAGTTACATTCTGAAACCATTTATTCTTAATTATCTATCCGTAAAAATCACACTGGTCATTATTTTTTTATCCCCGGTCTATATAACTCTCATGGTCGCAACCATATCTCTCCAGAATTACGTCGGCTATCTGGGGAAGTTTACGTATTTTCCCATCGCAGACGTATCTTCTCTCATCGCAGGTTTCCTTGCTCTCTTGTCCTCGTACTTCTTTCTCTGGCAAGACTATCGATGTTTAATTCTAGGTGGCATTACTACATTTGTTACCAAATTATGCATCTATTTTTATGCAACAAGGGGGCATAGGAAATTCCATTTTGAAAAAGGAACGACTGTAAAAGAAATTAGAGATTCAATATGGAGTGCACGCAATTTTGCAAAATACAACTTTCCAGCCAACTTATTGAACTCTTCAAGTGCAAATCTACCGATAACTCTCATATCAATGTTTTTCGCAGAATCAGTAGTAGGGCTATTCGCAATGGCAAGATCTATTATATATATTCCTACCCAATTGTCGGGACAAGCATTAGGGCAGGTATTTTATCCTAAAGCGTCAAAGGCATATAGGGAAGGTAAAGGCTTAAAAGATATTACATGGCGGACTTTCATTTACAGCTGTCAGATGGCTTTATATCCTTCTCTATTGATAGGCACGTCTGCCTGGTTTGTTTTGCCACTGATTCTGGGACCCAAGTGGTCCGGTATAGGTTTATATTGTCTCCTCATTCTTCCTATGGTTCTTTTTAACGCCGTCCAGACACAAATTGGCATCGGATTTATATTTAGCATAATAAACCAGCAACATAAAATTTTGATCGGAAATATAGGGCTATTCATAGGTCGATTTCTACCCCTACTGATATGTGTTATTCTTTTCGCATCCCCATACATCGCAGTCTTTGCCCACTCGATGGGCGGCGCCGTCATATACATATTGCTTCTTGTATGGGTTTTTATCACGGTGTCAATAAATCCGGTCGAAGCATTTTATGTATGGCTGAAATACACTCTAATATCTTTAATGTGTGTCGCTCCAATAGGGCTAAGTATCATCCTTCCCCATAATGTAATTTTACTTTCATTCTCTTTAACACTGAGCATTATCTTATACGCTTCCATAGGATGGTTTCAATTTTTGAGTGCAAAACAAAGGTCTATTATTCTTAATGAAATGCATAAACTTTTCCCATTCTTGAAAAAGGTTAAATCTATGGTATCTTTAGCTTGATACTGTTTTAAAAGCATCATCTGCTTTGCTTATGTTTTATGCAAAATAATGCATTCAGAAAGATCAGCATAAAATTAATTACAGCAAATGACTTATGCATTAGCTGCGGTTCCTGCACACAAGTATGCCCTCATCAAAACATTCATCTGATTTATAATATTAAAAGATGGAAATGGGAAGCTGAGATCAAAAGTAAAGATTTATGTTCACGCTGTGATGGTAAAAAAAACTGCCTTTCCGTTTGCCCCAGTTTTGATGTCGATTATATCACACTAGCCCGAAGCCATGAAAACCATATGCTCGGACAAATTAAAAACGTTTATAATGGATATTCGAAGAATGATAGAAGGCGATTTCATTCAAGTTCAGGTGGGTTCATTAGGGATATGGGTCAGTCACTTTTTGATGGGAGGGAAATTGACGGTATCATTTCCATTTTCCACAAGTATGGCCTCGAATATATGCCAGATATCGTGACCGATGTTTCTTACATGCCAAATTCAATTTACCACAACATTAATTATGAAAAGGCGGTAAATCTCCTCAAAACATATAACGGCAGGTATCTCATCATCGGTCTTCCCTGCCAGATAGCATCCATCAAATTGCTGACCAATAAAAATAATTTTCACTTTTTAAGAGAAAAAATATACGCAACAGTATCACTCATTTGCGGTTACAGTTTCGATAGATGCAACGTTGCGGCATTTGCTTACTATAACAAATTCAATGTTGATAATATTACATACCGTGAAAATGGTCGTTACAGGAAAACAAGGCTCAACAACAAAGAAGCAAGTTTGCTGTTCCCTGTAAAAAGTCCAAAAAACTTCAAAGAAAAGTTAAATAATATGGTGTTTTTCGATCATTTCCTGGCACAAACTGGATGTCTTTACTGCGTTGATCATATAGGATACTGTGCGGATATCGTAGTGGGGGATGCCTGGCAAAAACGCTACAGTCAAGACATCATTGGGACAAACTTAATTATTAGCAGATCAGAAAAAGGTGAGGAGATCATAAAGAAGATAAATGGATTTCATTTCGAGAAAGGTTCAATTTCAGAAATTGTTGAATCACAAAGTACAAACTATGCCTTGGGCGCCCTCGGCGAAGGAATAAAAAAATTTCGTTTTAAAAATATGTACTATTATCCCGAAAGGAAAAGGACAAACAACCCTGACGATGTTCTCATTTATCAACTAAAAGCGGTTGATCTTTTAAAAATAAGACTAATAAAAAAAATGTTACTAACCCGGAGATATGGGCTTGCTCGAAGTTTATATGCACTTCTAGAATTCAAAAAACTCAGCAAATACTTTTTGAAAAATACAATTAAAAAAATCTTGACATGAAAATTCTCATAACCGGACTATGCCTGAGTAGAAATCTGGGTGGGCCAGCGATGGGATTGACTCTTGTCGAACAACTCAAAAGGAGAATTCCTCATGTTGATTTTGTTTTTGCTGTTGATGCGAATTCATATCAACAAGAAAAAAAATGGGCTGATTATTATGGAGTCGACATCGTCAGGCGAGATAATATTGTTCACCACCTGTTAAACACGAGAATTGCTATACTTCTAAGATGTTTATATAGAATGATAAAGGGAAAAAGACCATTATTCCCCGATTCAGTTATTCCCCGACAAATTCACAAGGAATATTTAAGCGCAATTAGTGAGTGTGATGCTGTTATCAGCATGATGGGGGTATCATACGTTGGTGATAGTGTCGGGGGTTTCTTTGAAGGACCTCGGTCATACTCTTCTTTGTACTATTCGAACAAACTGAAAAAGCCGTTTTCTCATTTTGTACAGTCTTTTGGCCCTTTCCAAGACCGGAAGGTCAGGTATTTTGCAAGAAAAGATTTCAACCAGGTTGATTTTATTCCCGCACGGGGTAAGAGTTCTGCAAAATTGTGCCGCGAAATTGTGAAGGCCCCCGGTAAGGTCTATGATTTTCCAGATATAGCAATTTTACTTCCCGCAACATCAGAACCGTGGACTTCCAATTATTTAAAAGCGCATGATCTCTATTCAGGTGATTACACCATATTATCACCTAGTTCGGTAATATATAACATGCGATCAAGCATAGGTAGAAGCGTTGGCGCTAAACACATTTTGACGTTTTTTATAATTGCTAAAAAATTGCTTTCCTTGGGTGATAAAATTCTTTTTTTGCCGCACATGTATTCGGACAACAAGAGTCAATGTGATCGTGAGGTGTGCTATAAAATTATTAATTTGCTCATCGATAGAGGCGAAGACATGTCACATTGCAGAATAGTGGAAGATGATATCGACACGCAGCAAGCTAAAGCTTTAATCTCAAGTGCAAGAAGAGCGATCGTGTCTCGTTACCATGCCCTAGTCGCGGCTATTTCAACTGGTGTACCAGTAATAACCATCGGGTGGAATATCAAATATTATGATTTAATGTATTATTATGGCATCGAAAAAATGGCCATTGACGCAAGACTGCTCGAACCAGAGGATATTTGCCTGAAAGTCTTCGAGTTGTTGTCAGAATACAACAGAGGAGGATACGAACAAATCCTTAAAAATAATCAGGCAAAGAATATTGCTCACGTGCAACATGCTTTTGATTTATTAGAGGATTGGCTCAGGAAAAATGTCAAGAACTGAATCCATTAGAAACATTTATGAAAAAAAGTTTTTCACATCGAAGCCTTCGCTCAGTTCCCATGATGTTCAGTTACAATATATATTACATTATTTAACCCGTGATGTTAATTTAAAGATCTTGGATGCTGGCTGCGGAAACGGAAGATATGCGTTGCACCTCTCAGTTTTAGGTTTCAAAAACATAAAAGCTTTAGATTTATTTGATCGCATCGAAACGAAAGGGCTATTTCAATATTGCAAAGCAAGCATTGATCATCTCCCATTTTGCAAAGAATATTTCGATTTTATATATTGTAATTCTGTTATATTTTACCTTGAACAACCCGAAAAAGGCATCAAAGAGTTTCATCGAGTACTCAAGCAGGGTGGCACAGTAATCATCACGGCTCATACTAAATATTCTCTTTTCACCCTTTTGCGGATTATCAAACGAGCACTTAATGCACCGTCTGTTGAGCATTTGAATGGAATAAAATTCTACTCTGCCCATCAATATAAAAAAATGTTTGAAAATATGGGTTTTAAAATAGTACGAATTGATGGTTACAGATTGTCAGCATTGGCATATCCTGTTTATAAGAAATTCCAAATTTATTTATCAGTTAATTTCGGTATAATCTTACCCAATTACATCCAAAAAGGTGTTACTAAAAACAAGTGTTTTGCCTCAATAAAATCGATATTTGGATATCATTCAATTCTTGTAGCTCAAAAATAACTATGATCTCTATACTTGTTATCCAACAAAAATAAGAAAATATAATATTAAGGTTGTGATTCTCTCTCTCACTAAATCTTGAACCCTCCTAGTGCAATGGAAATTCCCAATTACCTGTGACTCCCAAAAGCGAAATGGACTATTTAAGTCTTCTGCAGGGCCGATACGAGGCTGAGCACCTGCCGCAAGATTTTTCATCGGATCGGGCTGTCCCCGATTTTGCATTCAACTTTCTTAATCTTCTTGGACTTCTTTATAGACCGATCGTAGATGAGCACCATATAAGCAAAGTCGGCAAAAAGCCCACATGGCCCGAGAATAAAAGCTTTGCTGTTTGCCTGACTCATGATGTTGATATCATCTCATTATACAGCCCATTCGATAAATGGAAGGCCCGTAAGGAACAAATCAAAAATTCAGAACATGTGATGCCTATTATTAAACATGCTATCTGCTTCGGATTGGACATTCTTCGTTCCATTGCAAGCACGCATAGATCAAAATCAATAAATTGTTTTGAAAGATGGCTTGAAATAGAAAAAACTGTAGGCGCGCACTCAACTTTTTTTTTCTGGCCCGGTTGGAAAAATGTCAAAAAGCATCACTTCTCAGACTGCCTGTACGATTTATCGGACAAGCTTACTTTTGAGAGCCAAAAAATTACCATTGCTGAATTGATGCGTGAGATCGATAGGCGTGGCTGGGAGATAGGATTGCACGCTTCATGGTACAGTTTTGACGATCCGGACGAAATGAAGCGGCAGAAAGAAGCATTAGAAAAAGCGGTGGAACGCGAGATTGTCAGCGTACGCCAACATTACCTGCATTATGACATACGTGTTACACCGAGAGTTCAAGAACTCGCCGGGTTCAAATTTGATTCCACACTGGGTTTCAATGACAATGTTGGATTCCGCTTCGGCACCTGTCATCCCTGGCGCCTTTTCGATTTAAAAGCTGAAAGAGAACTTTCCATTTTGGAAGTGCCGCTCATCATTCAGGATGGTGCGCTGCTAAACCAGGACAGAGGCATGCGGCTGGATGCAGAAACGGCCTTTCGGTATATCAGGCAATTAACGGATGCCGTGAAAAGAGTGGGCGGTGTTCTGACATTGTTATGGCATCCTCATTACATCATGAACCCTGTTTGGTTCGATCTTTACATACACACGCTTCATTACCTCCAAGGGGAAAATGCGTGGTTTGCCTCTGTACAGGAAATAGCCAAACACGTCATCCATGCGACTGGGCACAACTCAACAGCCGTTGAGAATAAACAACTCGTGAGTCAATCATGAGTGCTGAGGATCATTTGAAAGAATACTTTATAAAAGATTTCTTAGGGGATTTCTTATTCTCAGAGGCGCCGAAAATGGTCCGCTGCAAGAAAAATTTAATAGACGAAGTTCAGATGGATGAAAGAGTAAAATCACGCTGGCTGACTTATCAGAAAGCTTTCTTAAAACGGATCCAGGATCGGATTCTCATTAATAAAGAATATATTGAACGTTATTGAACTGCGTACGATTTGTTCTTTTCGAATAGAGGCTTCTTGAAAGGTGATGTGCTCGATATCGGAGGGGGATGGGGTTTATTCAGAGAATGGTGGCAACCGCATCGCCCTGGTGTTTACCTCGTTCACGACCCCGGCATTGAAAGGTTCTGTAATGGACCCTCCGGACTCCACCTTCAGTTATACTCCCGGGCATTCAGTCGCCCTATGACCTTTGTGGAAGGGTTCGGTGAAATTCTGCCATACAAAAACAATATATTTGATACATGCCTCGTAGCAGCCACCCTGGATCATTGCGTTGATCCAAGTCGGGTCATTAAAGAAGCTGTTCGCTGTTTGAAGGTTGGAGGCAACCTTCTCATCATTCAAAGCTTCTACGATAACGACAAGGATGAAATACGAACCAAGCCTTATGATAGATCAAAGTTCTTGAATCAACCACGCAGGTTGATTCGTGTCATATACAAGCGACTCTTCCATGCGGATCACCATCTTCATCGCTTTAAAAGCGAAGACATGAGTAACTTGCTAAGTAAAACAGGATATTCATACACGATCAACACAATACCTGATATAAAAAATGTATATGCACTTGAATTATTAAAGAAATAAACTTCATGATATCACGCCTTGACAAATCCATGCATTTCTTTGACATATTATGAGAATCCTAATTCTTGCTTTCAGGTTTCCGCCATATAACGCATCCGGCGCCGTCCGCGTGGGTAAAACTACCAAGTATCTGATTCGATTGGGGCATGATGTCCGCGTGATATGCGCAGGCGATCACCCTCTTGATCAAACACTTCCGGTCGAAATTCCCAAGGAAAAAATTTTGTACACATCCTGGATAGATGTAAATCATAGGGTGAAGTTTCTTTTGATTGGGAAAAAGCGTTCCAGTGAAGCACTTGTTCAAGAGAAACTTATTTTCGACAATGCAAAGGGATTTTCTCATAAGAGTGCTTCCCTTTTTAAAGCTTTGACCAACATACCGGACAACAGGACAGGATGGATACCTTACGCCCTTAATTCTTCTTCAAGCATTATTAAGGAATGGCATCCTGATATCATATATGCAAGTGCCTTACCCGTATCCGTGCACTTTATTGCCCACATACTTGCAAAGAAATACCACATTCCGTGGATTGCAGAATTTCGTGATCTATGGGTTGATAACTTCAACTATCCATATCCACGTTTCCGAAAAAAATTCGATGGCTGGCTGGAACGAAAAATATTAAGTAATGCTGTTGGATTTGTTACTGTATCAGAGCCTTTAGCTGAAATATTGCGTAAAAAATATAAGAAACCAGTACTTGTTGTAATGAATGGTGCCGACATAGAAGATTTTGAATCATCACCAGCCATTTCCAACGAGACCATTTTAAAAATCATACATACCGGGAATATTTATGGGGGCAAGAGAGATCCTGCACCCCTTTTCAAAGCTTTAAAATTGGCAGAAATCAACCATGACCAAATTCGAGTCGAGTTTTACGGCAGGGGTAGTGATCCCATTATAAGGATATCCGAAGACCATGGGGTCGATCACATGGTGAAACACAAGGGTACGGTGCCATACAGGGATGCCTTGAAGTTACAGCAGGAAGCTGATGTACTTTTATTGCTGTCCTGGAATGATCCAGCCGACAAAGGAGCATACACCGGAAAACTTTTCGAATACATTGCCTCCGGACGTCCGATACTTTTTACTGGTCTAGATGATGATGTCGTAGCAAAAATCATTCAAGAAAGAAATCTTGGATTCGTGTCTAACAACCCTGCAGCGATAGCCAGCCAACTCAAAGTGTGGCTACAGCAAAAAAAAGGGGGGGGCATACCCGCAACACCAAAAGACGCACTTCAAGGATTAACTCGGCGGGATCAAACAGAAAAATTGACAATGTTCCTGGAAACCATTTTGGCGAGCAATAAACAAAATTAAATGAAAAGTGGCATTCGTAAAATAATTCGCTCAGTTTGTTATATGGTATATATTTCTTTCGCCAAGTGGTTACCGGAATCAAGCGCACGTTATATTGGTCGATATGCAAAATTCGTCAGATATATTCTGGCAAAGGGCATCGTTGACTCATGCGGGGAAAATGTCAACATAGAAAGGAGAGCACGGTTTCCGGCATCAATAAAAGTCGGAGATTATTCAGGGATAGGCGTGAATGCCTTGATAGGAACCAATGTGCAAATCGGCGTTCATGTGAGAATGGGCAGAGATGTCATGATAATTACACAGAATCATAAATTCACTCGCGACACTTTTACAGGATACGACAGGGAACCGGTTGTCATCCATGACGGCGTATGGATCGGAAACAGGGTCATTATACTACCCGGCGTAACGATTGGTGAAAATGCAATCATAGGTGCCGGGGCAGTCGTCACAAAAGACATCCCGCCTTATTCCATTTCGGGAGGCATACCAGCGCGCCATATTAAATGGCGCGAGTGAAAATACGGCAAAGAGGCTCGTAAAATAACATCCCCCCTGTCTTTCTCCTTCTTCATCTTTCCACACTTTTAAAGTTGTCTTTATAGTAAACGCCGGAATACCGTTTTGTTCAGATTCGGATAAAAAGTCAAGCTCGTAACGTATTTGCAGCGAAGACGAATGAGGATACTTCAAATATCCAGTCTATATCCGTCGTATGACGGTTCGAGATCCGTCAACTTTGTACACAGGCAAATCGTCGAGCTGAAAAAAAAGGGAATTGATATCCAGGTCATTTGCCCGGTCAACAAATTTACCAGAATTTCCGACTTCTTGAAGCTTAAAAAAATTTGCAGAAAGCCTCTAAGGAAATCGATAGATGACATCAATGTGACATATTTACCCTACTGGAATTTCTCCACCAGGTATACACCAGCTCTGGAAATCCTCTCACTCTCTTCAGTTCTTCACAAATGTTTTCTCGCCAAAAATAATCTGCATGCGTATGATCTCATTCACGCACATCAGCTATTCCCTGTGGGTTGTGCTTGTTCTATGACGGCAAAAAAATTCAATGTGCCTGTTGTAGTATCAGCAAGAGGCGCTGACGTCCATACCTATCCGCGGATGCATGCAAAAATTATGGATTTCACGCAGAGCGTTATTCGCGAAACCGATAAAATTACAGCGGTAAGCCGGTCGCTTGCCGAACAGATATACGATTTGGCTGCACCTCGCTCGACGATTGACGTTGTTTATAACGGCATCGATTTCGCCAAATTCAGGCCCATGGCTAATCAATCCGACCTGAGAGTCAAGCTCGGTCTGCCCGCAACAGGTGTCGGTTTATGCATGATAAGCAGGCTTATGAAAACAAAAGGAATCTATGAACTGCTGAATGCGTTTAAAGCCGTGGCATCCGCAGATGATACTGTCTGGCTGGCAGTGGTTGGTGAAGGGCCCTTGCGTTCTATGATGATTGATTGGCTGAATCACCATCAACTGCAAACTCGTGTTATCTTGGCTGGATTCCGTTCGCACGATGAAATACCGTACTGGATTAACGCATCGGACATATTTGTTTTTCCCAGTTACAACGAGGGTCTCCCAAACGTTATCCTGGAAGCCATGGCATGCGGTCGTCCGATAATTGCGACAGAGGTAGGGGGAATTCCAGAAGTCGTCACACATGGAACAAATGCTATTCTGATTCCACCCAGGACAGTCGATCCCATAATAAATGCTATGCAAAAACTGGTTTTTTCTCCCCAATTGAGACAATCAATGGGGCTGAACGGCCTCCATCACATTAGATCGAACTTTTCCTGGGAGAAAAGCGCTGATTCACTTATTGGTGTCTATCGGGAAGCGATTTCCGCAAGAAATCCCTATTCATGAACTTAGAATTAGCGGGCAAAATACTGTACATTTCTTCGGTGGACATCAGTTTGAACAACGGTCCAGGTGTCAATGAACGTGAGTTTTGTGCTGCGCTGCATGATTTGCTGTCCGAAAGGGTCCATTTTCTGATTCCTGAACCCCAATTAGATAATATAGAACTTCCGCAACATGCATGCACTTTTTGCCATCCTCATATGCGTCACGATCCGAAAATGTTTTTGAGGCATACGGTTTCTCAAATTCGGCATGCTGAAAAGCTAACCAGAAAAAAATCATTTGATCTCCTGGTCTTCAGACTCGACATTCTACCCTTTGCACCATGGTATATCACCCGCAAATCCGGCATTCCTTACGTCAACAGGCATCTTGCGAAAAACTTGATGTCGGTTCTTTCGTCAAAAGGGGGATTGATCGGCAAGTCACTGGAACCGCTCAATAGAATCTTGATCAAAAAATTAGTCGTGAGCGCGGCCCTAAGTGATACGGTGAGTTATAATCAGGTGGTCTACCTGAAGAACGCGTTGAAGATAGATGAGTCAAAAATCATCTGTATCGATAACACTGTCAACACCTCCAGGTTTTTCCCGGTGCCGATTAACGAAGCGAGAAAAAAACTTGGTATTGAAAAATTTGATCCGATTATCGGATATGTAGGCAATCATCCTTTATTACGCGGTGGCGAACACTTAATTAGGGTTGCTCCCAAACTCATGCAGAAATACCCTTCCCTGGGGGTATTGATATTGGGTGATGACGGGGGTCTCGAAAGATTGAAAAAGATAGCAGTTGATCTCAAAGTGGAAACAAACTGCGTACTTCCAGGTCTCGTACCTTACGACCAGGTACCATCTTATATCAACAGCATAGACGTAGGCGTTTCGATACTTCAGTCGAAGGAATTCGGAGCGTCTGAGCAAAAAGTGCGGCAATATCTTGCTTGCGGCAAGCCGGTTGTTGCAACACCGGGCAGCAACGAATTTATTGCTGAAGAGCAGTTGGGTTCATTATTAAACAATGACGAATTCGAATCGATTGCTCACGAACTTGACCGGTGGCTCTCCTTAGACACTCATGATCGTGTCAAGTTCAGCGTGCGGGCTCGTGATTACGCCGAAAATCACTTATCTCTCAAGGAAAGTGTCAGAAACAGGCTTCGTTACTGGTCTGAGAGGTTAGTGGCAGAAGTGAACAAGTAGCCATATTTTCTGTTCAGAATTGATTCATGTTTTGGCTTCATCTATTCCTAAAATACTATTTTTTATAAGTGAGGACTGGTATTTCTGCTCTCATCGTCTTCCGATTGCCCGGGCGGCGCGGGACGCGGGGTTTGAAGTGGCGGTGGCGTGCCGCGTCCGTGAGGACGGTGAGGTTATAACCCGGGAAGGGTTCAGGCTTATCCCCATCCCCTTCAGAAGGGGAAATATCAACCCGTTTCAGGACATAGCCTCATTGGCAACACTGGTCAGGATCTACGGCACGGAATGTCCCGACATCGTCCACCATGTGGCCATGAAACCAGTTGTTTTCGGATCCCTCGCGGCCAGGATGACCGGGATCCCTTTTCAGGTCAACGCGCTTGCCGGGCTTGGTTATATTTTTTCCTCTACTGACGTCAGGGCAAAGCTACTCAAGCCCTTCATTGTTACCGCCTTCCGTGCGCTTTTGAATCACGGATCATGCAAGGTCATCCTGCAAAATCCCAATGACATAGAAACACTGACCGGGACCGGTGTTCTATCCAGGGACAAGATTGCCCTGATTCGGGGTTCCGGTGTAAACCTCGATGTTTTTCACCCGACACTGGAACCGCCGGGTAAACCCATTGTCATCCTTGCCTCCCGAATGCTTCGGGACAAGGGGGTTGTGGAGTTCGTGGAGACTGCCCGCCTACTTCTCCATGAAGGGTCGTCTGCCCGATTTGCCCTGGTCGGGGACGCGGATCCGGATAACCCCTCGTCCCTTTCAGTTTCCCAACTCAGAGAATGGCATGACAGCGGTTTCGTGGAGTGGTGGGGTTACAGGAAAGACATGCCGCAGGTTTTCGCTCAGTCTCACATCGTCTGCCTTCCTTCTTACCGGGAGGGACTGCCAAAGGTTTTGATCGAGGCAGCCGCATGCGGCCGACCGATCGTGGCAACCGATGTTCCCGGCTGCCGGGAAATCGTCCGGCAGGATGAAAACGGCATTCTCGTGCCGGTCCGAAAGGCAGATGCCCTGGCAAGGGCATTGAAAAAACTCATTGACGATCCGGGGCTCCGCCAAAAAATGGGGGAACGAGGAAGGACTATTGCCGAAAAGGAATTTTCGGAGGAAAAGATAGTTTTAGAGACCCTGTCAGTCTATCGCGAGCTGCTGCAATCACGAAAACCTTAAACTATGGCCAACCCCGATAAGAAACCCCTCGTGCTCGTGACAGGCGCGACGGGCGCTCTCGGCCCCCGGGTTGTACAGGCCCTCTGCGACGCCGGATATCCCGTCCGGACACTGTCCATCGACCAGCCTGTTCAAGGCCTGTTCGCAGAACATGTTGATGTCCGGCAGGGAGACATCACGGACCCGCAAACCGTCGCGCACGCGGTACAAGGCTGCAAGGGCATCATCCACATGGCTGCCCTCCTGCATATGTTCAATCCTCCCTCTGACATGCGAGAGCGGTATGAGAAAATCAATGTCGGCGGAACGGCCGTCGTCGCTGACGCGGCCTCGAGATCCGATGTTAGGCGCCTTGTTTTTTTCAGCACGATTGCCGTCTATGGCCCCTCCGGGGGGGAAGTCCTGACGGAAGACTCCACCCCCAGACCGGATACCTTCTATGCGGAGACGAAACTGGCGGCAGAACGCATCGTGCTGGAAGCGAAAAATGCCGAGGGGAAATCCATCGGTTGCGTCCTACGGTTCGGGGCTGTCTACGGCGCGAGGGTCAAGGGGAACTACCGGAACCTTTTAAAAGCGCTGTCGAAGGGTTATTTTGTCCCGATCGGTACGGGGGCTAACCGGCGCACTCTGATCTATGACAAGGACGCGGCACGAGCAGCGGTCTTGGCCCTGGAACACCCGGCTGCTGTGGGAAATGTTTTCAATGTTTCCGACGGAAGTTGTCACACGTTGTCCGAGATTATCGAGGCGATGTGCCTTGCCCTGGGGAGGAACTTGCCCCGTCTGTCGATGCCTGTTACACCGCTCCGCCTGGTCGCCGGTACGATCGAAGACGTAATGCACTTTGCCGGGCTTCATTCTCCTATAACACGGGCGCTCATCGACAAATACACGGAGGACATGGCCGTTGACTGCCGCCGATTTCGGCGACAGCTCGGTTTCCTTCCCTCCTACGACCTTTTGGCAGGATGGAAAGACGCCATCTGTGAGACGGGCGGCACAGTAGAATACTAAAAGTAGAATGAAACGCCTGTTTGACATATCGTTGTCCCTGGTGCTCTCCGCCCTCTTTCTGGTCCCCATGGTGATCATCGCCGTTGCCGTAAAATGCACTTCCATGGGCCCCGTGCTATACTGGTCTGACCGCGTGGGCATCCGCAATACCCTCTTCAAGATGCCCAAGTTCCGAACGATGCGCAGGGATACGCCCCCCGTAGCGACGCACCTTTTGAACAACCCGGAAAAATATTTGACGCCTCTTGGAGCATATCTTCGCAAATTGAGCCTGGATGAACTTCCTCAGCTGTGGAGCATCCTGAAGGGCGACATGAGTTTTGTCGGCCCGAGACCCGCTCTGTTCAATCAAGCGGATCTCATCGAGCTTCGGACAAAAAAAGGTATACATCATCTCATTCCCGGTATCACAGGCTGGGCTCAGGTCAACGGGAGAGATGATTTGCCCATCCCGGTGAAAGTGGAGTATGATGAGTACTATTTGAAAAACAGATCCGCCCTGCTGGATCTGAAAATTCTCTTTTATACGGCGTTGAAAGTTGTAAAAGCAGAGGGTGTCAGGCATTAAGAACATCAACGGCCCACTTTTGAAGGCGCAGCCGGAAAAAGATTTTTCGTATCAGTCGCCATCTCGGGTGTTTCAAAATGAGGGAGTTGTTCAAGAATAAAAATTTCTATACCATGGTTATCGTGGACACGGCACTTGTCGCCGCGGCCTACATTCTTGCTTATGCCCTTAGATTTGAGGCGGAAATACCCCCCGACCAGCTGCTGAAGCTGAAAAGGACCCTTCCAATCATCATCCCGGTTAAAATCGCCGTATTTTTCGCATTTCATCTCTATCGGGGGATGTGGCGATACACAAGTCTTGTCGATATCAAAAATGTCATTCTAGCATCATCATTCTCCTCCATTCTTGCCGTTTCGACCCTTTTCTTCTTGCGAATTTTCAAAGGCTTCTCCCGTTCCGTTTTCATCATCGACTGGGGGCTGACCATTTTTCTGATCGGCGGCGTACGAATCCTCATCAGGATCATCTTGATGAATCATGTTTCAGACTTCTGGTCTTTTCTAAATTTCAGAAGATCCCTGGCCACCAAAAGAAAAAGCCTTATCATCATCGGAGCCGGCAGTGCCGGCGAAAAAGTGTTACGAGAAATAAACGACAATCCGAGAGTTCATATCAATCCGGTCGGTTTTCTCGATGATGACAAAGGAAAGCAGGGAATGTCCATCCACAGTGTGCCTGTTCTCGGGACCGTAGATCAAATGGACAGTGTTCCCGTTGATGTTGATGAGATCCTGATCGCCGTCCCGTCTGCCAAATCGGAGCAGATGCGCCGGATCGTGGATCTCTGCGAAAAAACGGGCAAGAAATTCAGAACATTGCCCAGCATCGGAGAACTGATCGAGGGGAAGGTTTCCATACAATCCATAAGGGAGGTTTCCATCGAAGACCTGATCGGTCGGGATGAGATCCACCTGGACCAGCACGTGATTTCGCAGTTTGTGAAAGACCGGCGTATCCTGGTGACGGGGGCCGGCGGCTCTATAGGATCGGAACTGGTCAGGCAGATTGCCCGTTTCCAGCCGCAGACCATCGGTATCCTCGACGCCAGTGAATTCAACCTCTACCAAATCGAGAGGGAGTGTCAGAACCGCTTCAGTAGCCTGAACATCCGGTCGTTCCTGACGGACATCCGCGACGGCGAATCCCTGCACAGGATATTCTCCAAACTCCAACCCCACATCGTCTTTCACGCGGCAGCTTACAAGCATGTCCCGATGCAGGAACTTCACCCCCGCGAAACCCTGATCACCAATGTGGTCGGAACGAAAAACCTTGCCGAAATTTCTCATGACAGGGGTGTGGACCATTTCGTCCTTGTCTCAACCGACAAGGCCGTGAGACCCGCCAACATCATGGGTGCCACCAAGCGTCTGGCCGAGATGATTGTCCAGGGCATGAACGAAAAAAATAGGACGCGGTTTATGGCGGTGCGTTTCGGGAATGTACTCAGGAGCTCCGGTTCGGTCATCCCCCTTTTCCAAGAACAAATCGCACAGGGCGGTCCTGTAACGGTCACCCACCCGGACGTCACGCGTTACTTTATGAGCCTCAGTGAGGCGGCGCAGCTGATTCTCCAGGCCGGGGCCATCGGTAGAGGAGGGGAAATCTTTGTCCTGGAAATGGGCAGGCCGGTCAAGATCCTCGATATCGCCCGGGACCTCATACGCCTCCACGGCCTGGAACCTGAAGTGGACATCCCGATTCGATTCATCGGTCTGCGCCCGGGGGAGAAACTCTTCGAAGAACTCATCACGGAGGGCGAGAACATCCAGCCCACGGCCCATAAAAAAATAATGGTTCTCCGGGGGGAGACGTTCGACACGGGTTCTGTTTCCAAACTTGTGGAAGAAATCCTTGCAGAAGCCGATTCCTTCGACCCGCTGTCCATCAAGAAAAAAATCAAAGAGGTTTTGCCTGAATACCTTCCTGAACCTGATTCGCATTAATCCAAATACCCTCCCTGCAGATCGTTTGATACCTGCTCACACTTTTTATGTTTATTTATCCTCCGATCATTTGTTCAAAAACAGATCTGACGAAAAACGCGGCAGGGGCCTCTTGAGATGAAAATCGCCCTCGTCAGGCAGAAATACACGGATTTCGGGGGAGCCGAGCGATACGTCGCGGGACTGGCCGGGCAGTTTGCCCATCTCGGCCATGACGTCCACATCTACGCCGGCTCGTGGCAGACCTCACCAGAGGAAGGCCGAAGTCCCACCCGCCCCGGCATCACCTTTCACAGGGTACCGGTTGCGGGGGGTCTTTCTTTCCTCGAAGTCCTGAGCTTCGCTCTGAACTCCAGGAGACTCCTTAAAAAGGAATATTTCGACGTCATCCACAGCTTCGAGAGAACGCTGTATCAGGACGTCTACCGGGCGGGCGACGGCTGCCACCGCGAGTGGCTGAAACAGCGAGAAAAAATAGATCCCTGGTACAAGAAATATCTCCATGCGATCAACCCGCTCCATCAAACCATCCTTTCCATCGAGGAGAAACTTTTCACCGAAGAACGCTGCAAAATGATCATTGCAAACTCCTTCCGGGGCAAGGATGAGATCATTCGCCACTACGGTGTGTCTTCGTCAAGGATCCGGGTCATCTACAACCCCGTGGACGCGGACCGGTTCAACGGATCGGGCCGAACGGAGACGAGGGATGAGGTACGGATGAGTCTCGGCATTGCCGATTCCGATCGATGTATCCTTTTCGTCGGCTCCGGATTCAAGCGCAAGGGTCTCTTATCGGCCATCAAGGCCGTATCCGAACTTCGCCAGACGTGGCAGTTCATCGTCATCGGCAGGGATCGCACGTCAGCCTATGAAAAAGAAGCGGCCCGTCTCGGGATTCGTCCCTTCGTCCGCTTTCTCGGCCCCGTCACGGATGTGGAAAAATATTACCTGACGGCCGACCTCTTTTTATTCCCGACGATCTACGAACCCTTCAGCAATGCGTGCCTGGAAGCCATGGCATCCGGCATGCCCGTTGTCACCTCGCGGATCAACGGTGCTTCCGAGATCGTGGTGGAGGGGACCAACGGTTACATCATTGAAGATCCCCTGAATGTCGGAGAAATCAAAGATCGGATCGAGAGGGCTCTCCAATTGAACCGCGACAGAGTCATCGATCATAACCGTGAATACGTTAAACCCTTTTCCTGGGAAAACCATGTCCGACAGCTCCTAGAGGTTTACTCGGAGGTGACGGGGAAAAATTTTCAAAATGGCTGACAACTTTAAGCACATCCTTGTCATCAAATTGAGATACCTGGGGGATGTGATTGTGACAACCCCCGTGTTCGCAGCCTTGAGGCGCCATTTTCCCGGAGCTTACATCGCCGCCGCCGTCAACAAAGGGACGGAGGTGATGCTTGCCGACCACCCCGCCATCGATGAAATTTTCACCGTGGAACGCGATGGAAATCCCGTTCGAGATCTGATGATACAGCTGCGCCTGATCCGCGAGCTTCGGGAAAAAAGGTTTGACCTCGCGATTGAACTCACCCGTAACGACCGCGGCGCATTTCTCGCCTTCCTGAGCGGGGCGAGGAGAAGAATCGGGCTCGAGGCCTTCAAGAGAAAGCGGATTGATCGGCATCTCCTTTTCACGGACCTGATTCCCTCGATCATCGGGGAGCACATGGTCGACCGGCATTTGCGCACGATAGAGCATCTGGGAATCGTCCCGGTCAACCGCGAACCATCCCTGTACTTCCGGCCGGAAGACGAGGTATCCTGCAAACGCCTTCTTAAATCAAAGGGGCTTTCCTGGGATGATCCCTTCGTCGTGCTTCACCCCATCCACCGCACCAAGTACAGGGCCTGGCGCAAGGGGGGTTACGCTGCCCTGTGCGACGATATCGACCGGAGATGGGGAATGAAAACGGTCCTGGTCTGCGCGAAGGACGCCGAGGAGATCCGGTATGTGGATGATATCGTCTCCCTCTGCGAGAAAAAACCCCTCCACGTGGGCGGGCAACTCTCTCTGAAAGAGCTTCTGGCGCTTCTCAAACGAGCCAGACTCTTCATCGGTATCGATTCAGGTCCCATGCACATGGCCACAGGCGTGAAGACACCCGTCCTCGCCATTTTCGGTCCGCAGAGAAAGGAGCTCTGGGGACCCTATGGCAAGGACCACACCGTTATCCAAAAAGACTGGGACTGCGTCCCCTGCACGCTCAGGGGATGTCATGACGACGGCCGTTACAGCCGGTGTCTCGATGAGCTTACGACGGAAGAGGTCATGATTGCCGTGGAACGGAAAATGAAACAGATCGGCGCGGCGGAAACCTCGCCATCTAGAGGGAAGTAAGACATCATGCCAGGCAAGACCGTTCTCTTCTGCGGCCCCATCGACAATCCCCGAAACTCGGGCCGCTATATGATGGCGGGGATGGAGAAGCTCGGTCTTCGCGTCACCGGCTACGACTACCGGACAAGGAGCGCTTTCGAGAAGGAAATACTGGACATCGTGATTCGGGAAAAACCCGATTATGTCTTCACCCTGAAAGGGGAAAAGCTCTCCCCGGCCCTCATTGAAAGCATCAAGAACTCAGGGAGCAGGACGATCCTGTGGATCACGACGAGCCTGCTGGAAGACTGGATGGTTCCTTTCGCCCGCTCGCAGGATTTTGTCGTCACGACCGTGGAGAATCAGCTCACCTATTTCCGGGAAAAAGGAGTAAAAAACATCACCTGGATCCATCAGGGTTTCGACCCCGAGTTTTTCGGCATCGAACCCGGAAAAATCGGGCAGGAAAAAACATTTTACGCTGACGTAGCCATGATCGGCTCCATGGGATATCCGATTTACAAGAAACGCTGCGAACTGGTCATGTCGCTCCGACGGAAAGACATTGACATTAAATGGTGGGGACCCCGCCTGGCCCGTGAGATCAGGAACATCCCCTACTTTCTTGGCGGTGTCCAAAGGGCCTGGGCCGGAAAAGAAGTCTATATGCGGGATTTTGCCGATGTAATAAGGCACACCCGCATTTTTATCGGGCAGGAATCGGACATCCCCGTCGGAGAGCGGTACATGAGCAACCGCGTCTTCGCCGTCCTCGGCTGCGGCGGGTTCTACCTTTGTCGAAGGACGCAGGGGGTCGAGTCCCAATTCGAGGTCGGTAAAGAGTTACAAGTATTCGATGACGAGGGGGATCTGCTCGAGAAGATCGGGTATTATTTGAACCACGAGGAGGAAAGACAGCAGATAGCACTGGCGGGACATAGAAAAGTGCTCTCTCATTACACATACAAACACCAGATGGAGAAGATCTTCAAGTGGGTGGAAGCCTACGACCAGGGTCGAAGGCCGGCGTAATATTTTTATTGCTCGAATTCTTAACATTGCCCGTGTTATACCGTAAGCGATCACGAACGTCGGGCCGAGGTTTGTGATGCTGAATATCGCCCAGATAGGCGTGGGTTACTGGGGACCGAACCTGTTGAGAAATCTCATGGCCAACAAGTCATGCACGGTCAGAGCGGTTGCCGACCTCGATGCCGGCCGCCGAGACTATGTGCGCAGGCTCTATCCTGCCGTCAGGGTCACGGACAGGCCGCGAGACGTGTTCGAGAACAAGTCGGCACGAACGCGACGACATTACCCGTGGAGATCTGTGACCACGTCGTCATCGGTGCCGGGTCCGTCGTCACCAGGGATATCCGTGTCTCCGGGGTCTATGCCGGAAATCCTGCACGACTCGTGCGGAAACTTTAAGCCCGGGATTTCGTGACGAACCCTTTACCCCATCCACATCTGAATCTTGTACCGATGCCCTGCAGCCCTTGTTTGTAAAAATCACAACCTGTTCAGCCTGATTACAGCGTATAGGGGGAGAATTCCATGAACATCCCGTTGGTCGACCTGAAGAGCCAGTATCAATCCATCCAGCCCGAGATCGACTCGGTCATTGCGGAAGTCATATCGAAAACCGCTTTTATCGGGGGGGCGCATGTCAATTCGTTTGAAAAAGCCTTCGCCGATTTCTGCAACGTGAAACACTGCGTGGGCGTCGGGAATGGAACCGACGCCCTGTTTATCGCGCTCAGGATCCTGGGGATCGGCGCGGGGGACGAGGTCCTGGTCCCCGCGAACAGCTTCATCGCCACATCGGAGGCCGTGACCCTGACCGGTGCAAGGGTCGCCTTCGTGGATGTCAACCCCATTACATACAACATGAACCCCGACAGGCTGGAGGATTATTTGAAAAAGCGGGCGAGCTCACGGCTCAAAGCCGTCATCCCCGTGCATCTCTACGGGCAGCCTGCGGATATGGATCCTCTTCTGGGCCTGGCGGACCGATACGGGCTGAAAGTCATTGAGGATGCCGCGCAGGCGCACGGGGCGGACTACAAGGGGAGGCGGATCGGATCGATAGGCCATGTCGCCTGTTTCAGTTTCTACCCCGGTAAGAACCTGGGGGCCTACGGCGACGGCGGCGCGATCGTGACGAACGACGACGACTTCGCGACAAGGGCAAGAATGTTCGCCAATCACGGGCGGGTCGACAAGTACGACCACCAGGTCGAGGGTGTCAACAGCCGTCTGGACGGACTGCAAGCGGCCATTCTGGACGTTAAGTTGAAACACCTGCTCGAATGGACGGAGATGCGCAGGAAGAACGCCTACCTGTATAATCGCTGTTTGAGAGATACGGGTTTAATCACGCCTGCGGAGATGGACGGTGTGAAGGCGGTCTATCATCTCTACGTGGTGCGAACGAAAAAGGAGCTGCGCGCCAAATTACAGAAATACCTGGAGACCAGGGGGATTGCGACAGGCATTCACTACCCGATCGCCCTGCCCAACCTCAGGGCCTATGCCTATTTGAAGCACAGGGGAGAGGACTTCCCCGAAGCGACCAAAGCCTCTCAGGAGATTTTCTCTTTGCCGATGTATCCGGAGTTAACGGAAGCCCAGATATCCCATATCAGCAAGGCTATCGGTGACTTTTTCACCGGGAGCAGAAAGTGATCCCCATGACTTTCGGGCGGGGGTGATCCGGCAGGCACAAAGATGAAACCGTCGGGAATCCAAGACTACGACACCTACTGGGACAAGAGAATCGAGCAGGGCCACTTCCAGTTCACGGACGTTCACCGGAAGATGATCGAAACAGCCATGGAGACGCTCGGGCCCGCGAAGGCCCGGGTTCTTGATTGCGGTGTCGGACCGGGGCACGTATTCAAGAAACTCTCGGAGCGCTACGAGGTGCACGGCATCGAGATTTCCGAAAGAGCCCTGGAACTCTATGACTTCGACACCTCCCGCATCCGAATCTGGGATCTCAACGAAGGGCTCCCTCCCTATGACCGGCCCATGGACCTCATCATCGCCAGCCGCATCGTTCACCACCTGGCGGATCCGGTCGCCTTCGTAAAAGCCGTCAGGCGGACCCTGGGTGATCAGGGGTGGTTCATGGGCGTCATCCCCAATATCTGCTATTACCACCACCGGCTTAAATTCCTTGCCGGGAAATTTCCGCCGATCTCGAGCGCCCACGTCAACTTCCAGACGGGACCGGACTTCGAAAAGATGGTGTGCAGCGAGGGTTTTAGGCTCCACCGGTTGACCACGCCCAAGAAGACCGTCCGGGCCAGGTGGTGGCCCACGGTCTTTAGCCAGGACCTGATCTATGTCTTCCAGAAATGAACCGCTATCCTTTCTTGAAAGCCTCGAGCCTTACAGGCTTCCCTCCGCGCACAGCAACTTCGCTTACCGCGTCCCGCTTGAAAACAGGTGGGTTTTTCTCAAGGTCTACGGTCCCAAGAAGCCCCGATCGAAATACGAGATCAGGCGGATCCTGGGAAGGATGGGGTTGAGGCAGCCTGTTGAGTACCGTTCACCGCAGGAGCGAAAGGCCTTCGAGGAAGAAACCCTCAGGCACTGGAAAGAAGCGGGTTTCACGGTCCCCGACCTGGTGGATGCGCCCTTCCCCGAATTGTCGGCGCTGCCTCACCTGGCCACAACCTTCATCGAAGGACCCACGCTTCGCGAGCAGTTGTCCGGCAGCCGCCTTTCCCCGGAGGACAAAAAGGCCCTGCTCACCGACCTCTTCGACGAGGTCAGCCGGCGGCATGACAGGGCCGTTACAGAGAACAACCGGTGGCTGTATCACATCGACGCCAACACGCGGAACATCATCCACACGGACGGCGGACGCATCTGCCATGTGGATTTCGAAATGGGCCGCCCCTGGGAGCCCGCAATCGCCTGCGCGGCGAGGGAGATCACAAAATTGCTCACAACGGCCGCCGAAGACATGCCTCCGCCGGAACAAAAAACTCTCTGCAACGCCTTTCAGAGCGCATACCACCATGAAGACGTCCGCCGATTTATGGGCAAGAGCGTCTATGGCCGTCCCTTTCAGGGGGTTCACCGCTGGATGGATCACCGCAAGAAGGAAAAGAATCCCCGGGCGGTGACGCTCTACGACATCCTGGATCGCCTCCCGCCGGGTGTGATTTCCCGATGAAGTTCGGCGCCTCGCTTTTTCACCCCCTCGACTTCTGGGTTCTCCGCGAAGCAGGACTCCGCGACGGGGAGGTGCCGCCGATGCGTCAATGGGTGAATGCGTTCAGCAAAACAGACTTCCGCCAGAGACATTCGGATTTTTCAATCCTCCCCGGCGGACCTTCAGGGCGGGAAATTCTCGTGAAAAAAATAAGATGTCAGGTTGCCGCGGACTACACCCGACGCTACCTCGGGCGATCCCAGGCATCCAGGGAGTACCACGCTTCGAGGATTCTTCTTTCCCTCAACGTCCGCTGCCCGGAGCCGCTGGCCTATAGCGTGAACCTTTCGCCTTTCGGGCCTTATGAATCGCTTTTTTTCTGTGAGTATCTGACCCGTCATGTGAACGCCGCGGTGTTTCTGGAGCGAGACGGCGACACGACACTGCGGTCGAGCCTCATCGAGGCGGCAGCGAAGGATCTGGCCCGGATACACTCGCACGGCTACTTCCACAGGGACAGCCACTTCGGCAACATCCTGTGTGACCCTTCGAACCCGGGTGTCATCGTCTGGATCGACAACGATGTCAGAAGGCTCCGTCCGGAGGACAAACGGATCGCCTTCGACCGCTTCGGCAAAGCCGTCCGAAAGAAGATCATGACGGATGACGAATGGGAATTCTTCCGGAAAATCTACTCTCAGGAATTCAGAGGGGTCACGGGCAGACAAGGGAGGCTTGGTGAAACGGCTTCAGCGCGGCGCTGAAAACGCCTGTCCGGCGGCGGCAGAACGTGATAGGGTGTGATTAATTGAGAAGCCGATGAATCCAAAAAGGAAACCCGCTATGAAACTCGCCGTCTTCTGTCCCACGGGGAGCGACCCCTATCAGCGCTTCGACGACTTCGCGGGCGAGGTCAATGACGCGGTCCATCCCCCGATCAACTACCACGCCTACGCCGCGTGCCTGGGCGGATCTTTCCACCGCGACATCTCCACCCTCGGCGACGATGAAACGGTCCTGTATCTCCTCGGGAGCCGTCTCGGACTGAACCTGCGGCTCCTCGAGAAAATGAAAGCCTCCGGGCGGACCGTTCTTGCGGCTTTCAAGGAAACAGGGTTTCAGCAGATCCTCTCGAGGATCTCCTCTCCGCGGCAGATCTCAAGGATGCGCGAGATCTTCTCCCTGTCCGACGGCTGCATAAGCCCGACCAGGGCCCTGAAGCCCGTCTACAGGGCCCTCACTGAGGCTCCCGTTGCCTTCATCCCGACGCCCTATCCCGTCGACGACCCCCGCTGGGATTTTTCCGTCCGCCTCGAGAACCGGAAAGGCATCTTCGTGGGAACGAGGGAATTCTTTAACCCCGCAAGAAATCACCTCTTCAGCCTGATCCTTCTGAAGAAGATATCGGATTCAACGGGTGAACCCGTGACCGTCATCAACACCGATGGCTTCGGGGGTTCCCGCCTCTTGAAATCCCTCGGATTCAAGGAAGGGTCCCTGCGGGAGATCAAAGGGAAGCTCCCTTACTCCGCCTATCTGAGGGAGATGGCTGGACATAAGTTTATTTTCCAGCTCGATTCCAGCGCCGTCCCGGGGCAGGTGGCCGGGGATGCGCTCCTTTGCGGGATACCCTGCATCGGCGGGAACGGTGAAATCGAATCCCTCGTGTTCCCCGAACTCGCGTCTTCGATGCGGGATCTCGAAAGAACGGTGGATTTCGCCGTCAGGCTCTGCAGGGACGGGGCCCTTCTGCGGCGTCACATCGAAGACTCCCGGAAAAGGGCCCTGGAGAGGATCTCCTTTTCCGCCGTAGCCCCCCAACTAAAAAGCTTTCTGGCTTCGTTAAAAAACCAGAAAGCTTGATTACCCCGCCTCAAACCACGGGTATCTACAGGATCCCGTGATCCGCCGTGCGACAGGCCGCCTCGAAGGTATTCCTGAGCAGCATGGCAATCGTCATCGGCCCCACCCCCCCGGGAACAGGCGTTATGTAGGACGCCTTCGGTTCCACCTCTGAGAAAGCCACGTCTCCCACCAGTCTCCCGTCGGGGAGTCTATTGACCCCGACGTCAATGACCACAGCCCCTTCCTTCACCATCCCCCCCCGGATCATCTCCGCCTTTCCCGCTGCCGCTACGAGAATATCCCCTCTTGCTGTCACGCCGGCCAGATTTCTCGTCCTCGTGTGACAGACCGTAATGGTGGCGTGCCTCAGAAGGAGCATGAGCGCCAGGGGCTTGCCGACGATGTTGCTCCTGCCGACAATGACGGCTTCCCTGCCTTCGACGGAAATGCTGCTTCGATCCAGAAGTTCCATGACGCCCAGTGGTGTGCAAGCCCTGTGGAGCGGGTTTCCCCCCAGCAGGCGTCCCATATTGTAGGGATGGAACCCATCCACATCCTTCCGGGGATCGACGGCCTCGATGACTGTCGCGGTCCTGATATGCCCGGGCAGCGGCAACTGGACGAGTATGCCGTGGATCGCCGGATCCCGGTTCAACTCGTCAATGAGACGCAAAAGATCCGTCTCCTGCGTCTGTGACGGAAGCCCGAAATGCCGGGACAGGAAACCGGCTTCACCGCAGGCCTTCTCTTTCCGCCCGACGTAAATCTGCGAGGCAGGATCGTCCCCCACGAGAATCACCGCAAGTCCCGGGACAATCCCCCTCTCCTCCTTGAGTTTCAGGACCTGCGCGCCGACCTCTTCCCGTATCCCTTTTGCAATTTTATTCCCGTCGATGATGGATGCCATGTGACTCCCTCCACCCGGATAAGATACCCGAAGCGCAGCTGACTTGCATCTACTTGAGCAGCCCTTAAATGTCAAGACAACAACCGGTCCCCGCCGCCGACTTTCATGTTTTCCAGTTCGTTGAGCGGTAAAATAATGAAAGAGGGGGACGAAAAAGATGAATCTCCGGCCCGATCTGCATGGGCCGTAACATGCCGATATTGCTGGATAATAAATGGGTAAAATAAACAAAAAGTGAACAGAATTTTATTGATTGGTCCATGCCGTTGTGTTATGTTGTGCCCTCGAATGGAGGGAGCGTAAAAAGCCATGCATCTCGGGGAAATGCTCGATTCCGTCTGCAGTCGGTATGGCGGAAAAAAAGCAATCATTTTCGAAGACAAGACGCTTTCCTACAGCGAACTCCAGAAAGCCGTCAACTCCCTTGCCAACCATCTGAAAAGCCTCGGGATCCGGAAGGGGGACAAGGTTGCCATCATGCTACCCAACATCCCCGAGTTCGTCATCTCCTATTTTGCCATTCTGAAGCTCGGCGCCGTCGCTGTCACCCTCAATATCATGTCGACGGCCTACGAGCTGCAATATCTCCTGGGAAACAGCGACTCCAAGGCCTTCATCACTATAGCGCAGTCGGCTAAAAGGTACGAGGAGATCAAAAACGAGATCCCCCAGTGCCGTCACATCCTTCTCGTCGATCACGAGAGTTCCTCCTCACCCTTCATGGAAGCCATCGGCAAAGGCCCCTTTGAATTCAGCATGCCGCCCATCGACAGCGACGACCCCGCCGTCATCGTATACACGGCCGGCCTTACCGGGAACCCCCACGGCGCCGTCCTGACGCACAAGAACCTCTTCTCTCAGACGACCCTTTTCCGGGACCTCTTTGATGGAAAGCCCGAGGATCACGGCCTGGCCATCATACCTCTTTTCCACACCTTCGGCGCCACGGCGAACATGCTGGGCGTCATGAGCCTGGGATGCACCGTCACCATTTTAGACCAGTTCAATATCGATGCAATCCTCAAGGCAATCGAAAGAGACCATGTGACCTACATCGGCGCCGTGCCCCGGGTGTTTCTCGGCATGCTTTTATACGAGGAGGCGGATAAGTTCGATACCCGCTCCCTTCGACTCTGCATCACCGGCGGATCCACCATGCCGCCCCAGTACATGCCGGCCTTTTCGAAAAAGTTCCGGTGCGTTTTGACGGAGGGCTACGGGCTCACGGAGGCCTCCCCGGTCTGCACCGTGGGAAGGCTGAACATGCCGATCAAACCGGGCTCCATCGGGGTTCCAATCCCGGGGGTTGAGATTAAGGTCATAGATGACAATGACAGGGAGGTCCCGGCCGGCCAGGTCGGGGAGCTTGTCGTCAGAGGCATCAACGTGATGAAGGGATATTATAGAGACGCAGAAGCAACGGCCGGGGTGATGAAGAACGGCTGGCTGCACACGGGTGATCTCGCGAGGGTCGACGGGGAGGGATACGTCTTTCTCACCGGTCGTAAAAAACGCATGATCATCACAAGCGGGTTCAACGTCTACCCCCGCGAGGTGGAAATCATCCTCGACCGGCATCCCGCTGTCAAGGCCTCTCAGGTCGTCGGCAAGCCCGATCTCATGAGGGGGGAAATCGTCAAGGCCCTCGTCGTCAAGCGCCCAAACGAAGCTGCCGACGAGAGAGCGATCCTGAAGCACTGCAGGACGTACCTTTCATCCTACAAGGTTCCGCGAGAAATCGTTTTCATTGACAGTTTGAATTGACCATTCGATACCCCCGGCGTGAACAACCGGCCGGGGGCTCGATTCGCTCGATCCCGTCCATACCCCGCTGCAAGGGCGTGAAGCGAAACCTTCGACACTCATGTCTTCCCGGCGAGGAAAATGCTCTTCCGCAGTGCCATGGGGCTGCGGCTCTTTGATTGAGAGTCAACTGATTCCCCGGATCATCGTGATCTTCGGCACATGAAGTGCCGCAACAAAATTATCAAGCGGGATGAACCAGGACAGGCGGGCTGCCAAGAGCCCCGGCGAATCCCGGTACTCAAGGAGGTAAAGATGGAAAAGGTACCGCAGAAGTTGGACAAAGCAAGGGCGACATTTTACAAGGATGCCCCGATCGCCAAATTCGGCGAAAGAAAAGCGCCCACGACGGGCATGGGAAGGAAGATCAAGAACGTCTCCAAAAATCTGAGAGAGGTCGTCTGTGTGGAAGCCTGCCGCACACCCTACGGCGTTTTCGGCGGGGCCCTGAGGGGATTTGACGCCCCGCAGCTTGGCGCCCTCGCGATCAAGGAGTGCCTGCGGAGGACCGGAGGCAAGGTGAAGGGCGAAGACGTGGATTATGTTTTCATGGGACAGGTTGTTCCGGCAGGGTGCGGGCAGGTGCCGAGCCGCCAGGCGACGCTTCTCGCAGGACTGCCCGAGTCCGTCCCCTCCATCACGGTAAACAAGGTCTGCTCCTCGGGCATTAAAACGATAGACCTGGCCGTACAGATGATTCAGACGGGCAGGGCCGAGATTGTCATTGCCGGCGGACAGGAAAGCATGACCAACGCCCCCTATTCGCTTCCCGACATGCGCTGGGGCAGCCGGATGGGCCTTCCCAACGGGCGTCTGGTTGATCTCATGGTCTATGATGGCCTCTGGGACGCTTTCTACAACCGTCACATGGCCATCCACGGATCCGAGACGGCCGATGAGTTCGGCTTCACGAAAGAGGACCAGGATGAGTGGGCCTACCTGTCGCAGACGAGGGCCGTCGAGGCCATGAAGGCCGGCCGGCTGGACGCGGAGATCTTCCCTGTGGAAGTCAAAAAGGGGAAGGACACGATCATTTTCGACAAGGACGAAGGACCGAGGCCGGGGACGACCATGGAGGGCCTCGCGAAGCTGCCGCCCGTCTTCAACCACAAGAGCACCGTCACCGGAAAGCCCGGTAGTGTCTCGGCCGGTAACGCCCCCGGTGTCAATGACGGCGGCGACGTCTGTCTCCTCATGAGCGCGGAGACAGCAAAAAAACTTGGCATGAAACCCCTTTTCACCATACTGGACTATGCAGAGGTTTCCCAGCCCACGAAGGATATCGCCACGGTACCGGGGCTTTCCATCAAGAAGCTGCTGGAGCAAAACAACCTGACGATTGACAAGGTGGACCTCATCGAAATCAACGAGGCCTTCGCCGCCGTCGTCCTCGTCAGCGCCAGGAGCATCCTGGGCCTATCCAAGGAGGACATGCTCAAGAAGGTGAACGTCAACGGCAGCGCCATCGCCTACGGCCATCCCATCGGGGCCACGGGTGCCAGGATCGCCATGACCCTGGCCTACGAGCTTCGCAGGAGGGGCGGCGGGATCGGCGTGTGCGGCATATGCTCCGGCCACGCGCAGGGCGACGCGATGTTGATAAAAGTGGAGGCATAAGGCTAAGGGCGTAAGGCTTAAGGCAGGGAAAAAAGAATTTTCTTTCCATAAGCCCTAAGCCATAAGCCCTGAGCCATAAACATATGGGCAAGGAGGGGTTCAAAGAGCTGAGGGTTTGGCAAAAGGGAAAAGATCTGGCGGTTTTTCTATACGGTATCACTCACACCGGACTTTTTTCAAAAGATCAGGCATTAAGAGATCAGATGAGAAGGGCGGCGCTGTCCATTCCAAGCAACATCGCTGAAGGTGACCAATTGGATACCGATAAGCAGGCCGTGAGGCACTTCTACTTCGCAAAAGGATCGGCCGCCGAGCTTCTATCTCATGCCATTATCGCTCTTGAGATTGGTTATATTGATCAGAAGACATTTAAGGTCGTTGAAACAAGATGCCTCGAGATATCCGGCATGTTGAGCAAACTGATCAAGATCCGGTCGGGCTCTTAAATACAGCTTTTGCCCTAAGCCTTAAGCCATTAGCCATGAGCCAATAAAGTTGAAAGGAGTCTTGAGAATGAAAGAAGCGGTTATTGTAAGCGGTGCGAGGACCGCCGTGGGTGAATTCGGCGGATCGTTGAAGGATGTTTCGGTTGTCGAGCTCGGCCGGCTCGTCATCAAGGAAGCCGTCAAGCGGGCCGGGTTGAGACCCGCCATCAACGACTTCATCAAGAAAGCCCGTCCCAAGGCCTTCGGCGATTTTGAGATGACGGACATCCAGAAGAAACACTACGATTACGACAAATCTCTGACCCCCGTCTACATCGACGAGGTCATCATGGGCAACGTGCTGACGGCCGGCATGGGTCAGAATCCGCCCCGGCAGGCGGCGATCTACGCGGGACTTCCTGAAGAGAGCAACGTCATTACCGTTCAGAAGGTCTGCGCCTCCGGCATGAAGGCAATTGCGCTGGCCGCGCAAACCATCATGATCGGCGACGCGGACATCGTCGTCGCGGGCGGCATGGAAAACATGAGCAGGGTCCCCTACGCCCTGCCCAATGCCCGCTGGGGATACCGGATGAGCATGCCCCACGGCCAGGTGACGGACCTCATGGTCCACGATGGCCTGTGGGAAATCTTCAACAAATACCACATGGGCTTCACGGCTGAAAACATTGCCGCCAAATACGGCATCTCGAGGGAGGAGCAGGACAAGCTTGCCTATGAGAGCCACCGCAGGGCACGGGCGGCCAATGCCAGCGGCGCCGTGGCCGACGAGATCGTCCCGGTGGTCATTCCCCAGAGGAAGGGCGACCCCAAGGTCTTCAAAGTGGACGAGCGCCCCATGGACGCGAGCCTCGAGAAGATGGCGAAACTCGCCCCGGTCTTCAAGAAAGACGGGACCGTCACGGCTGGAAACGCCTCCGGCATCAATGACGGCGCCTGCGCCGTGGTCGTGATGAGCGCCGAGAAGGCCAAGGAGCTGAAGCTGAAACCCCTCGCGAAAATCAGGGGCTGGTCCTCCGGCGGTGTGGACCCCGCCTACATGGGTCTGGGACCCATCCCGGCCGTCCGGAAGGTCTTCAGCAAGCTCGGCATCACCATGAAGGACATCGGCCTCATCGAGCTCAACGAGGCTTTCGCCGTCCAGGCCCTGGGCTGCATCAAGGAACTGGGGGTCAATCTCGATATCTGCAATGTCAATGGAAGCGGTATTTCCATCGGCCACCCGATCGGATGCACCGGCGCGAGGATCACCTATACGCTGGCCATGCAGATGAAGAAGAGGAACGTCAAGCTGGGTCTCGCCTCTCTCTGCATCGGCGGCGGACAGGGTATGGCCATCGTGCTGGAGAACGTGTGAGGTTCAGACGCTACAACAAGGGGTAAGACCCGGACCCGGCGGCGTCGATGATCACCTCGCCGGGTCCGGGAAAAATATCATGTATGCATGCCGCGTTCAGAAGAAAAGCGGAAGGAGGGTCACGGTGCCCCGGTTCCCCGGCGAAAACGGCGTGTGAAAAAATTCAACATATAAAACCAGAAGAAGGAGGGTGAGAACATGGCTATTGTAAAAGATGTAAAGACAATCGGAGTCGTTGGCGCGGGCCAGATGGGCAGCGGCATCGCTCAGGTTGCCGCGACGCCCGGCGGACTGAAGGTCATCCTGAACGACATCGCCGATCAATTCGTGGACAAGGGTTACAACGGCATCGCGGGGAACCTCGACAGGCTCATCGCGAAAGACAAGCTCAAGGCGGACCAGAAAAACGAGATCATGGGCCGCATCAAGAAAAGCACAAAACTCGAGGACATGAAGGATGCCGATTTCGTCGTCGAGGCGGCCATCGAGAGGGAGGATCTCAAGCTCAACATCTTCAGAACGCTCGATTCGGTCTGCAAGCCCGGCGTGGTGCTCGCCTCGAATACCTCGTCCATCCCGATCACGAGGATCGCCGGCGCCACCAAGAGGGCGGAACTTGTCATCGGCATGCACTTCATGAACCCCGTCCCCGTGATGAGGCTCGTCGAAATCATCCGTGGACTTGCCACTTCCCAGGAGACCTATGACCTGACGGACAAGCTTTCCAAGCAGTTCGGCAAGGTCCCTGTGGAGTGCAACGACTTCCCGGGTTTTATCTCCAACAGGATCCTCATGCCGATGATCAACGAGGCCGTCTACGCCCTCATGGAAGGCGTGGGCACCCCCAAGGCCATCGACGACATCATGGTCCTCGGCATGAATCACCCCATGGGACCCCTGGCCCTTGCCGACCTCATCGGCCTCGACACCTGCTGGGCCATCATGGACGTTCTCTACAAGGGTTTCGGTGATTCCAAGTACCGTCCGTGCCCGCTTCTGAAAAAGTACGTCGATGCCGGCTTCATGGGAAGAAAATCGGGCAAAGGGTTCTACGACTACAGCAAGAAGTAGTTGTCGGGGTCGGCAGACCAGATGAGAACCGTGTCATTTGGAGATCCGTGCCCCGTCAGCCGGGGCGCGGGCTTCAATTGCCATTTGTCAGTCCGGCATCCGGTTCGCGAAGTATTTAACGATCACAGAAAGGAGTGAGGACGATGGAATACAAGAACATTTTGTTTGAAGTGGCGGACGGGGTTGCCACGATCACGATCAACCGGCCCAAGGCGCTCAACGCCCTGAACTCGAACGTGATGGCCGAACTCTACGACGCCGCCGTCAAGTGCAAGAACGATGAGGCCGTCAAGGTCGTCGTCATCACCGGCGCGGGCGAGAAGTCCTTCGTGGCGGGCGCCGACATCGCCCAGATGGCGGAGTTGAGACCCCAGCAGGCCATGGAGTTCATGGAGGCCGGTATCGACACGTTCAGGACGTTTGAGATCCTTCCCAAGCCCGTCATCGCGGCGATCAACGGCTTCGCCCTCGGCGGCGGCGTGGAATTCGCCATGTCCTGCGACTTCCGTTTCGCTTCCGAAAACGCCCGTTTCGGACAGCCCGAGATATCAATCGGCCTGATCCCGGGATGGGGCGGCACACAGAGACTGGCGCGCCTCGTCGGCATCGGGCGGGCAAAGGAATACATCATGGGCGGCGAGATGATCGACGCCAAGCGGGCCTACGAGATCGGTCTGGTCAACAGGGTCTTCCCCGCCGATCAACTCTTGGCAGAAACGAAGAAGTTCGCCGCGAAGCTGGTCAGGCTGCCCGGTTTCGCCCTCAAGATGGCCAAGCACGCGATCAACTTCGGCTACGATCTCGCCCTCGACAACGCCATGAGGCTCGAGACGGAGTGCTGCTCGCAGTGCTTCAGCACAGACGACCAGAAAGAAGGCATGAAGGCCTTCCTGGAAAAGAGAAAACCGGCATTCAAGGGACGGTAACTCATCAAAAACATCTTAAAATAAACTTAAGCAAAGGGGGGTTATTTCTATGAACTTTGGATTAACAGAAGAACAAAAGATGGTAAAGGACATGGTAACGAAGTTTGCGGAGACGGAGATAAAGCCCGTTGCCGCAGAACTGGACAAAACACACAAGCACCCCGAAGCGATCTGCCGGAAGCTCGGCGAGATGGGAATCATGGGTGTGGCGATCCCGACGGAGTACGGCGGGGCCGGCATGGACAATGTGACATACGTCCACGCCATGATCGCCATTTCCAAGGCCTGCGCGAGTTGCGGTGTTATCGTATCCGTCAACAACTCGCTCTACGGCTTCCCGGTGAACAGCTTCGGGACGGAAGCGCAGAAGAAGAAGTTCCTCCCGCCCGTCTCCGGTGGAAAGGTCGAAGGCTGCTACGCCTTGACGGAAGCGGGCGCCGGCTCCGACGCCGGTGCACTCGCGTGCAGAGCCACACTGAAGGGCGACAGGTACATCCTGAACGGCACCAAGCGTTTCATCACCAACGGCAACGTGGCCCATTACTGCGTGCTCGCCTGCACCACGGACCCGGCACAGGGCTACAAGGGGGTCATCAACCTCATCGTCGATCTGAAGAACACCAAGGGGTTCTCCCTCGGCAAGATCGAGGAGAAGATGGGAATCCTCGCTTCGGGAACGGCGGAACTCGTATTCGAGGACGCCGAGGTGCCGGCGGAAAACCTTTTGGGCAAGGTCGGCCAGGGCTTCAAGCAGATGCTCATGGGTCTTGACGCCGGCCGCATCGGTATCGGCTCCCAGGCCCTCGGCATCGGCAGGGCCGCCCTGGAGGACGCCCTGCAGTACTCCAAGGAAAGGGTACAGTTCGGCAAACCCATCTCCACCTTCCAGGCCATCCAGTTCAAGCTCGCCGACATGGCGACGGAACTCGACGCGGGTGAGCTGCTGCTCCTGAAGGCTGCCTGGATGGAAGACAACCACCTGGACTACGAGAAGGAATCCGCCCAGGCCAAGATGTACGCCTCCGACGTGGCCATGAAGGCGGCCATCGAGGGCGTCCAGATCTTCGGCGGGTACGGCTACTGCAAGGAGTACCCGGCTGAGCGGCACATGAGAGACGCCAAGATCTGCCAGATCTACGAGGGCACGAACGAAATTCAGAGGATGGTTATCTCCAGGAAACTCCTCGGCGCGCGCTAGTCAACAGGGCATAGTCTCATCATTGCCACAACAGAAGAGGGTCAAGGGGGTTATCCCCTTGACCCTCTCTCTTTTCCACCCACCAACCAGAAGGATAGCCCTGTATTCTGAATGCGAAGTCAGAAACTCTTCCTAAACCGGTATTGGCGAAGCACAGCGTCCGCAGCGCAAACTGTTCGAGCTCGCAGGGCGAGTTTTTGCTATCTAAGGCTGTTCAAAAAAGTCCAGATGCAAGGCGCCCGACATGCCGAGGAGCGAGGCGTACTATGGGGCGTACGTTGAGCGACGAGGGACGAGGGCAACGCCGCAGATGGGCATGTTTCAACAGCCTTCAATAGATTCCCATGGCGCATCCGCCCGCTATGGTCTTCCCCAGCTCGCGGCACTTCTCCAGCGTCTCCTCCGTGAGCTTGCCCCTCGAAATCACCGGCTCATAGACCTTCTTGAACTGGTAGCCGATGGCGATCCGTTCGATGTTCCGGACGGCGCCCGTGCCGTCGTTCCCGGCGGAGACGAAAACCACGTAAGGCTTCCGGAAGACCTTGCCCTGGGCGGGATAGAAGGTCCGGTCGAAGAAATCCTTGATCATCCCGGACATGTAACCGAAGTTTTCCGGGGTCCCGATGGCGAGACCGTCGGCTTGAATCAGATCCTCCAGGGTGGCATCGCGGGCGTGCTTCAGGACTGCTTCAACGTTTTCAATGCCCCCGGCCCCTTCTGCCACGGCCTTCGCCATCCGTTCGGTATTGCCCGTTTGAGAATGAAAGATTATCAGTATTTTAGCCATGGACGAATTATAGAAAATCGGCCGGCGAATTACAAAGTCAAAATGACGATGGCCCTTTTATCCTCACGGGCAGTTCCCCTTGACAGGGGGCGGGCAAGTCATGGATGATAGAAGAAAAAAAACGGGAGTGGAATCATGGTCTCTCAGAATGCTTCATGGAAAACGAAGGTTGTTCCCCCGGACAGGGTGTTCGAAGACATCAAGCCGGGGATGACCATCTTCCTGGGCACGGGAATGGCAGAGCCGCGCACGCTGGTCAAGCATTTGATGGAGTCCAGTCACACCAACCTCCAGGACCTGGAAATGATTCAGCTGGTGAGCCTCGGGGACACCGTCTCCATCGACGAGAGATACTCAAGGAAATACCGCCTGAAGACCTTTTACTCCGGATGGGTGGCAAGCACCGCGATCACGGCGGGACGGGTGGATCTGATCCCCAGCCGCTTCTCCCGCATCCCCTGGCTCTTCAAGTCGGGCGCCGTGCACATCGATGCCGCCTTCATTCAGATCACCCCCCCGGACGATAACGGCCACGCAAGTCTCGGACTCGGCGTCGACGTGGCCCGTTACGCCATGGACAAGGCCACCCTTGTCGTCGGGGAAATCAACGAGAACATCCCCCGCACCCTGGGTGACACTTTTGTCCACGTCAATGAATTCAACTACCTGGTCCAGTCGGCGGAGCCCCCCATCTATCTCCCCCGCTGGCCCGTCCCGGAGAGCTATGACAGAATCGGCGCGCACATCGCCTCCATCGTCGATGACGGAAGCTGTCTCTCCTTTTCCATCGGGCCCGTCTACGAGGCACTGGCCTGTGAGCTCTGGCACAAGAAGAACCTGGGTGTTCACACGCCGTTCTTCACGGACGCTCTCATGGAACTGGTCGAAGGGGGCGTGGTGACCAACCGCTTCAAGGGCTTCTTCAGGGGCAAGTGCCTGGCCTCCTACGTGATGGGCACCCAGAAGCTCATGAAATGGCTGGATCGAAACCCCTTTGTCGATTTCCAGCCTCTCGACGTGGTCATGGATCCGAGAAACATCGGACAGAATGATCGGGTCATCGCCATCCTTCCGGCGCGAAAGGCTGATCTCACGGGGGGCATCGCGCTCCACGTCGGCATGGGTAACGTGACGGCCGGTCCCGGCGCCGTGCAGGAACTTTTCGCAGGCGCGGCTCTCTCTCGGGGCGGGCGGACAGTCTTCGCGCTGCCCAGCCGCAACATCAAGGGGGAGCCGAACATTCTCGTTTCGATCGACGATTTCCCCAACCAGTTTTCCAATCGCGAAGACCTCGACATGGTTGTCACGGAATACGGGATTGCCTACCTCTCGGGCCGGACGGTGCGCGAACGCACCCAGGCGATGATCGACATCGCGCACCCCGACGACCGGGCCGAACTGGTCCGGCTGGCAAAGGAGGCAAAGCTTCTCTATCCCGACCAGATCTACTTCGCCGATTCGGGTCATCTCTACCCTTCGGACATCTCCATGACGCAAACGTTCAAGGGAAATTTGACCGTCCAATTCCGGGCAATCAAGCCGTCCGACGAGGAGGAGATGAGGCGCCTTTTTTACCGTTTCTCGGACCGGGCGGTCTATTACCGGTATTTCAGCCCCGTCAAAACAATGCCCCATGGAAAGATGCAGGCCTATGTGAACGTGGATTACAGGACGGTCATGTCCATCGTGGGGGTTATCCAGGAGGCGGGTGGCGAACGCGTCATCGCCGAAGGACGGTACGTCCGCCTGAAGGACCGGCCCTATGCCGACGTGGCATTTGTCGTTGACGAGGCGTACCAGGGTCGCGGGATTGCTTCATTCATATTCGGGATGCTCATCCGGATCGCCAGGGAACGAGGCGGGATCGAGGGCTTCACGGCCGATGTCCTGGCCGACAACAAGTCCATGATGAAAGTCTTTGAAAAATCCGCGCTCCCTCTGCAGGCGACCCTGGCCGGAGGGGCCTACGAACTCACCATGCCCTTCTCGGACGAGGAACAGACGGACAGGAAGGGCAGAAGTTGAGAAGATTTGAAATTAAGATGAGAAGAATTGGAGAAAAAGGGGACAGGCTACTTTTTCAGACTGAGATTTAATGCTGGAATATTTTGTCAACCACTCAAAAAAGTAGCCTGTCCCCTTTTTTAGACCTTTTTCCGCTTTTTCATCTCCTCCGCCTTGAGTTCCTTGCGGAGCACTTTTCCGACGGTGCTCTTGGGCAACTCCTGGCGGAACTCGATCTCCGTGGGAAGCTTGTAAGTGGCAAGCTTCGTCTTGGCGTACTCGATGAGTTCCTCCTGCGTCGCCGCCTCGCCCTCTTTGAGAACAACGAAGACCTTCACGTTCTCGCCCCGCTTGGGGTCGGGGATACCGATGGTGCAGACCTCCTGGACCTTGGGGTTCTCGTAGAAGACCTCGTCGACATCCCGCGGGTAGATGTTGAACCCGCCCGAGATGATCATGTCCTTCTTGCGGTCCACGATGTAGAAATAACCGTCTTCGTCCATCGTGGCGATGTCGCCGGTGAAGCACCAGCCGTTCCGCAGGGTGTAGGCTGTCTCCTCCGGTTTGTTCAGATAGCCCTTCATGACCTGCGGACCTCTCACAATCAGTTCCCCGGGCTGACCTGCGGGCAGATCGATCAAACCCGTATCGAGGTCCACGATGCGGGCTTCCGTATCGGTGATGGGCACACCGACGCTCCCGACCTTCCGGGCCCCGCCGGCAAAGGGGTTGACGTGCGTGACAGGCGTCGTTTCCGTCATGCCGAACCCCTCGACAATGACCGCCCCCGTAATCCTCTCAAATTCATGGATGACCTCCACGGGAAGAGGCGCACTCCCCGAGAAACACCCCTTCAGGCAGGACATGTCCGTTTTTTTGAGGTCGGGGTGGTTCAGCATCCCGATGTACATGGTGGGCACGAGGGGTGCGAAGGTGGGCCGGAACTTCCGGATGGCCTCGAGAAGAGGCTCCGGCTGGGGCCTGGGGATGAGGATGTCCGGCCACCCCATGAACACGGAGAAATTCATGGCCGTGGTCATGCCGAAGACGTGGAAGAATGGAAGGGCGCCGAGGGTGACTTCCGCCCCCTTCTTGAAGACCGGGAACCACACTTCCGCCTGCTGGATCTGCTTGCTCAGGTTGGCGTGGGTGAGCATCACCCCCTTGGAGACACCCGTCGTCCCGCCGGTGTACTGGTACATGGCCACGTCCTCGAAGCCTATCTTCGGTCGCGGCGGGTTCGGACCGTACTTCGCGACGCAGTCCTTCCACCTGTACACATCGGGGGCCGGCTTGACATCGGCGGCGAGCTTCTTCTTTTTGCCGACGAGGGGGAAGAGCATGCTCTTCGGGAAGGGGAGATAATCGCCGATGGAGGTGTAGACGATCTGCCTGACCTTCGTCTTCGGACGCAGGTCTATCATGCAGTTCCCGAGGAGGTCGAGGGTCACGAGGACCTTCGCGCCCGAGTCGTTGAACTGGTGCTCCAGTTCCCGGTCGGAGTAGAGGGGGTTGTTCATCACGGTGATGGCCCCGATGCGAAGTACGGCGAAGTAAGCCGCCACGCATGGGATGAGGTTCGGAAGCAGGATTGCCACGGCATCCCCCTGCTTGACACCGAAATCCGTAAGGCACGTGGCGAATCGGTCCACCATGTCCTTCAACTGCCTGTAGGTCAGGGTGTAACCCTGGAAGATGAGGGCCGTCTTGTCCGGGAACTGTTTTGCCGTCCGGTCCAGGATGTCGGGCATCGTGATCTCGTCGTAGGTGATGCTCTCGGGGACGCCCTTCTCGTAGCTCTTCAGCCACGGCTTCTTGTAATAGATGGAGTCTTCGTAGGCCATAGGACACCTCGTTTTTAAAAAGGTTAAAGGCTTATGGCATAAGGCTAAGGGCAAAAAATACTGACATCACAAAAGGGCTAATGGCTTAAGGTATAAGGCTAAGGGTAAAAAACAACACATCATAAAAAAGGTATAAGGCTCAGGGCAAAAAAACTGACATCACAAAAGGGCTTAAGGTTGAAAAACAACACATCAAAAAAAGGCGTAAGCTTAGGGCAAATAAACGGACATTACAAAAAGGCTTATGGCTAATGGCTTAAGGTATAAGGCTAAGGGAAAAACCGACATCACAAAAAAGGCGAATGGCTTAGGACAAAAAAACGGACATTACAAAAAGGCTTAGGGCTTATGGCTTAAGGCATAAGGCTAAGGGTAAAAAACAACACATCATAAAAAAGGCGAAAGGCTTAGGGCCAAGGGCAAGAAAGAGCTTAGGGCTTAAGACATATGGTCCTGCCTTCAGCCCTGTGCCTTATGCCATGTGCCGGTTCGGAGAAAACCCGGATCTCTCCGGATTTTCTCCCGAACCATTCTTTTAGAACTTGTACCCCAGGCTCAGGCTGATGAGATGAGCGTAGCCGTCTTTCACCTCGCCTTCGAAGATGCCGTCGTCCGGTCGTGCTTTGATGTCGCGGTCATCAAAAAGGATGTACATGTAGGCCAGGTCGACAGTCCAGGGCCCGTTGTGCCAGCCGCCACCCACGGTAAACTGATGCCGGTCGCTGTCGGGGAGTATGTAATCAATGTGCTCGTCGACCACAGGGGTTTCGTCGTAGGCATAGCTGAGGCGCAGGTCCCAGTTCGGCGTCACGTTCCACTCGACACCGATCATGTAGCGAAATACGTCATCATAGTCCTTGACCGACGTTGACGAGTTCGCTGCAGGGGCACCGAAGGGTCGCGCAAACTTGACCTTGAGCTGGTCGTAAGTGCTCCACTCCGTCCAGTAGATGCCGCCGCCGATGGTCAGGGTCTTGACCGGCTTGAAGGCTACACCCGCAAAGACCTCGGACGGGAGCGTGATATCCGCCTCTCCACCCATATTCACAATGTTTACTCCAAACGCGGGAATAACGACCTGTTGACTCACCGTAACATCGCCCTCCAGTTCCTGTTTCACCCTGCTCCGGTAGGAGATGCCCGCCGAGAACCAGTCACAGGGTTTGTAATGGGCGGCCAGATTGAACCCGTAGCCCCAGGAATCGCCATCAAGCTCAAAATGGGTGTCACCCACACCCAAGGCCCCGGTATTCAGCATTCTTTGGAGATTGGCGTCGAACCACATGGCGCTCACGCCCGCGGCGACGGAGAAGCCGTCAGCGACCCTAAAGGCGATGTTCGGGTTCAACTCCAGGGATTGAATGGTGGCCTTGGTGCTGCTGTATCTGCCCGGCCAGGTATTGGAAAACTCGGTACCGAGGCCGAAGCGGCTGAAGAGGCCCATGCCCCAGGAGAATCTGTTGTTTATCTGCTGTGTGAAGTAGGCGTGGGGCGGAAAGAACCAGTTGTCGTCCATGCTCGTCAATGTCGACCCCGTCACCACATCGAGCCTCGGATTGATGAGCGTTGCGCCGACCATCGTCTGCATGCCCTTGAGCTGGGTGATGCCCGCGGGATTGTAGAATACGGCTGAAGGATCGTCGGCCGTGGCTGTAAGCCCCGCGCCGAGGACAAGTCCACGGGCGCTCCCCTCGTACAGGGCAAATCCCGCGGCGAAGACGGATCCGGCACCCATCAGGACAACGAGCGTGGCGGACAGTAAGATCCAGAGTAACGTTTTTCTTCTCATGATAACCCCTCCTCTAAACAAATTTCCATTACCTGAAAAACAGATGAAGATGAGATGTGTGATTCCTGATGTATCTGGAAACGCGAACGCTTCCGGGATTTTTCTCCCTCTTCCCGATCACCTCCTTTTCTTTGTGAATTTTTGTGCAACTATATAAAATTTTTACGAATAATGAAAGTTTTTTTATAAAAAAATCCCCGACTTGCGAAAGCCGGGGATTTTTCCACAACTACTCAATTTCTATTACAAAATACCGCGTCGCTGACCGCGTCGCCTTATTCCTTCATATCCATGGCCTCCCAGATGAGCTCGGCGATGTCTTTCGCCGCCATCTTTTCGTCCATGTTCCGGTCTTTGATCCCGTCTGTCATCATGGTCAGGCAGAAGGGGCAGCCCACGGCGATGCGGTCGGCACCCGCGGCGATGGCCTGGTCGGTCCTGGTGTTGTTGATGCGAACGCCGTGCTCTTCCATCCACATCCTGGCCCCGCCTGCGCCGCAGCAGAAACCCTTGTCGAGCTTCTTCTCCATCTCGACAAACTTGAGCCCGGGGATGGAGGTGAGGCACTTCCTGGGCTGATCGTAAACCTTGTTGTAGCGGCCGAGGAAGCAGGAGTCGTGATAGGTGAAGGTGCCATCGACGGGCTTCTTAAGCGCAATCTTCCCCTTGGCGATGAGGTCGGCCAGGATCTCGGTGTGATGGTAGACCTCGAACTCGCCGCCGAGCTGGGGGTAGTCCTTCTTCAGGCAGTTGTACCCGTGAGGGCAGGCCGTGAAGATCTTCTTCACCCCGTAGCCCTTCATGACCTCGATGTTCGCCTGGGCCATGGCCTGGTAGAGGTACTCGTTGCCGCCCCTCATGGCGGAATCGCCGCAGCAGCTCTCTTCCTGCCCCAGGATCGCGAAGCTCACACCGGCCGTCTTGAGGATCTTTGCGAGGGCCTCCGAGACCTTCTTCCCGCGGTCGTCGAAGGACCCGGCGCAGCCCACATACCACAGGTACTCCACCTCGGGGTTCTCGGCCATGGTCTTGACGCCCAGGGGCTTCGCCCAGTCGCCCCTCATGTGGGCGCCGACGCCCCAGGGGTTGGAATTGTTTTCCATGTTCCTGAAGCTCAACTGGAGTTCGGGGGCGAAATCGGCCTCCATGAGAACCTTGTAGCGCCTCATGTCGACGATCTTCGGAACGTGCTCTATGAATACGGGGCAGTGCTCCATGCAGTGCATGCAGTTGGTGCAGTCCCAGACGGACTCGACGCCGACAGCGTCATTGATGAGCGATTTTTCGGGCTCGGGGATCTCGGGGGTCCCGTCGGGCCCCGCGGCCTGCCTGGCCGCGAAAACAACGGGCGCCCTTTCGAGCCAGTGCTCCTTGACGTCCTGGACCAGCTTCTTCGGGGAGAGGTGTTTGCCCGTGAGGTAGGCCGGGCAGCCGTCCTGGCAGCGTCCGCAGCGCGTGCAGGCGTCGGAATCGAAGATCTGCTTCCAGGTGAACTCGTCGAGCTTGCCCACGCCGAAGGACTCGGCGTTCTCGAAGTCCCGGATCGGCTCCAGGGCGCCGACGGGCTTGAGCGTCTTCATGAGCTGGTTGGCCGGCGAGGTGACCATGTGGAGCAGCCTGGACCAGGGGATGTAGGCGATGAACCCCATGGCGAGGAAGGCGTGGAACCACCACATGATCTTGTGCCATATTAAAAGGTTGTCCTGGTTCATGCCGACAAAGAACTGGGCCGTGAAGAAACCGACGAAGGCCCACTTCTCGAAGGGGGGCACCCCCGTCCCCACGATCCGGAGCCCCTCGACGATGAAGCCCGTCACCATGATGAAGAAGATGAGCGCCAGCACGATCGCGTCGTCGGTGCGGTTGTCCATCTCCCCCTTGTAGCCGAGGCGGTCGGGCTTGCGGATGTATCGCCGGTCCACGGCCAGGACGATACCGATGATGGCGAAGAGGCCGAAGAGGTCCATGATGAACGAGAAGCCGAGGTAACCCTTCCCCGTCAGGTGAAGACCCGTGTAGAAGGAGAAGGCGTCGACGGCGGCACCCCAGATGAGGATGAAGAAGGCATAGAAAATAAGGGCGTGCATGATACCGGGGTAGGCGTCCCGCCAGACGGACAGCTGAAGAACGCTGTTGTTGAAAAGGACTTTGATCCTCTCACCCATGTTGTCCTTGCGCAGTTCCGGCTTGCCCACGGCCATCCAGAGCTGGTAGCGCTTGTAGATGCCGTAGCCGAAGATTGCAAGCGATATGAGGGCAAAGATGTCGAGGGGGATTTGAAAGTTGACGGTGTTCCAGAAGACCTCTCTTGTCTCATGCCCGGGAGTAAGGTCGATAGGCTGCATAACTCCTCCATTCCATTTTTAAATAATTTTGACCGCTCCGCCTGCCCTCCTCCAATTACACCTCCGAAACCCCCCGGGGCCGTCAGATTGGACGAAAGCCCGGCGGCGAACAGCCCGCCCGGTAAGATAATTTTGATGGGGAACCGGGGACGAAACCCGTCCGTCCCCGGTTCAAATACCCTTGATTTACGCGAGAAGCTTCTTGGCCGCGGCTGTCATTTCGGGGACGACCTTGAAGAGGTCGTCGACGATGCCGTAGTCCGCCCTCTGGAAGATGGGGGCTTCGGGATCCTTGTTGACCGCGACGATGAACTTCGATGAACTCATCCCGGCCAGATGCTGGATCGCGCCGGAAATGCCGCAGGCGATGTAGAGGTTTGGGGAAACGGTCTTGCCCGTCTGTCCCACCTGGTCGGTCTGGGGCCTCCAGCCGGCGTCCACGGCCGCGCGGGACGCGCCGACGGCGGCGCCGAGCACCTTCGCCAGCTCTTCGAGGATAGGGAAGTTCTCGGGGCCCTTCATACCGCGCCCGCCGGAAACGATGATGTTGGCCTCCGTGAGCTCGATCTTTCCGCTGACATCCTTCTGGATGTCGGCGACCTTTGTCTTCAGCTGGCCGGCATCGAGCGCCGGGTCAAACTTTTCGACGGCGCCGGCCTTCGCGCTTTCGACGATCGCGAAGACGTTGGGCCGCAGGGTCGCCATCTGGGGGAAGGAACTCGTCATGACTTCCCCGAAGCACTTGCCGGCGTACATGGGCCTGACGGCGACGAGCTTTCCGCCGTCGATCCGCAGGGCCGTGCAGTCCGTCGCCAGCCCCGTGGCAAGCTTGCCCGCGAGCCTCGCGGAAAGATCCTTGCCCTGAACCGACGCGCCGAGAAGCAGGATGGCCGGATCCTTTTCCTTGACGATCTTGGCCACGGCTGCCGCGTGGGCGTCCGTTGTGTAGGGCTCAAGGGCCGGGTTGTCGGCGACGTAAACCTTGTCCACGCCGTATTTCCCGAGCTCGGCCGCCTTGCCTTCCACGCCCGACCCGCAGACCACCGCGCCGACCTCTTCGCCCAGCTGGTCGGCGAGCTTCCTCGCCGCGCTGGCTATCTCAAAGCTCACCTTGCGGTAAGCCCCGTCTCTCAACTCTGCCACTATCCACACACCTTTTGCCATCGTTCTCTACCTCCGATCCTTTATGCTTAGATGACTTTCGCTTCTTCCCTCAGCAGCTTGACCAGCGTCTGGGCCTTCAGGGCCGGATCATCGCCTTCGATGATCTTTCCGGGAGGTCTCGCGGGCGGGGGAACGGTCTTCGCGACTTTCGCCTTCGGGTCGGCGGTAACTCCGAGCGCGGCGGCGTTTTTCACGTCCACGGGTTTCTTCTTCGCCTTCATGATACCGGGGAGGGACGCGTAGCGGGGCTCGTTCAATCCCTTCTGGGTGGTGATGACACAGGGAAGGCCCGTTTCGATCGTGACGGTGGCGCCTTCGATGGCCTTGACGGCCTTCGCCTTCTTGTCGGCGATCTCGAGCTTCGTCACGACCGTCACCGAGGGAATCCCCAGCAGCTCAGCCAGGATCGAGCCGACCTGTCCGACGTCGCCGTCGATAGCCCTCTGGCCGCAGAAGATGATGTCATGGGGAAGCCCCTTGATGGCGGCCGCAAGCGCCGCGGCCGTCGTGTAGGCATCGGCGTTGTTCAGCGAGGGGTCGTCGATGTGGACGCCCTTCTCGGCGCCCATGGCCAGGGCGGTCCGGATGGTCTCCATGGCCCGGGCCGGGCCGACGCAAACGATCGTCACGTCTCCGCCGAGTTTTTCCTTCAGCCGGAGTGCTTCCTCCACGCCGAATTCGTCATAGGGATTCATGACCCACTTGATCCCGTCCTCAATGATGCCGGATCCGTCAGGCTTAACCTTGATCAAGGTTTCCGTGTCCGGAACCTGCTTTACACATGCGATGATATTCACATCTGCCTCCTTTCTCGGCCGTGAACTGCCCGTCGGCGGTTCACGTATCCACTTGTTTTTATGCTTGCGGGCTTCAGGCGCAAGGCGCAGGGTTCAGAAAAATCTCACGACCGTTTCTTTACCCGTTGCCCTTTGCCCTGTGACCTTTTTCTTTCGCCTTTAGCCTTTAGCCTTTCGCCTAATGCCTTTTTATTACACCCTGTTTTTCACGATGTCGTCGACGACCGAGGGGTCGGCCAGGGTCGTGGTGTCGCCCAGATCGGTGATGTCGCCGGCGGCGACCTTCTTGAGGATCCTCCTCATGATCTTGCCGCTCCGTGTCTTGGGAAGACCGTCGGCCCACTGGATCTTCTCCGGTGTCGCGATGGGGCCGATGAGGGTCCGGACGTGGGCCACGAGTTCCTTCTTCAGGTCGTTCGATTTCGGCACGCCGGATTTCAGCGTCACGTAGGCGTAGATCGACTGCCCTTTCACCTCGTGCGGGTAGCCGACGACGGCCGCCTCGGCCACCTTCGGGTGTGCCACGAGGGCGCTTTCCACCTCGGCCGTGCCCATGCGGTGCCCGGAGACGTTGATGACGTCGTCGATGCGGCCCGTGATCTGGTAGTAGCCGTCCTTGTCCCTGCGGGCGCCGTCACCGGTGAAGTAGTAGCCCGGGTACTGGATGAAGTAGGTTTCCTGGAACCTCATGGGGTCGCCGTAGACTCCCCTCATGATGCCGGGCCAGGGCTTGCGGATGCACAGCGCGCCCGATGCCACGGTCTCCTTGATCTCCGTGCCGTCCACGTCGTTGACGATGAGCGGCTCGACGCCCATGAAGGGCAGGGTCGCCATGCCGGGCTTCACGGGAACCGCGCCGGGAAGCGGGGTGATCAGGATGCCGCCCGTCTCGGTCTGCCACCAGGTGTCCACGATGGGGCATTCGCCGCGGCCGACGGTGTTGTAGTACCAGTTCCAGGCCTCGGGGTTGATGGGCTCGCCGACGGTGCCGAGGATCCGGAGGCTCGAGGTGTCGGCCTTCTTCACCCATTCGCTGCCTTCCTTGGCGATGGCGCGGATGGCCGTGGGGGCCGTGTAGAAGATGTTGACCTTGTATTTCTCGACGACCTTCCAGAAGCGGCTCACGTCGGGATAGTTGGGCACGCCCTCGAACATCACCGATGTGGCGCCGTTGGCCAGCGGGCCGTAGACGATGTAGCTGTGCCCCGTCACCCAGCCGATGTCGGCGGTGCACCAGTAGATATCGTTTTCCTTGTAGTCGAAGATCATCTTGTGGCTGTAGGCGCAGTACGTGAGGTAGCCGCCCGTGGTGTGCATGACGCCCTTGGGCTTGCCGGTGGAGCCGGAGGTGTAGAGGATGAAGAGGGAATCTTCAGCGTCCATCCACTCGGGTTCGCACTCGGGCTTTTGTTTCGCCATCGCCTCGTGCCACCAGAGGTCCTTGGCGCCCATGTCCGTCTTGATCTTGTCGCCGACGCGTCTCACCACGATGACCTTCTCGACGGAGGGGCAGTCCTTGATGGCGTCGTCGGCGTTGGTCTTCTGGGGAACGGCCTTGGCGCCTCGGAAGGTCCCATCGCAGGTCACGAGGATCTTGGACGTGCTGTCCTGAATGCGGTCCCTCAGGGAGTCGGAGCTGAAGCCGCCGAAGACGATGCTGTGGATCGCGCCGATGCGCGTGCAGGCGAGCATCCCGATGGCGAGCTCGGGGATCATGGGCAGGTAGAAGCACACCCGGTCGCCCTTTTTCACGCCGAGGGACTTGAGCACGTTGGCGAACTTGCAGACCTCTTCGTACATCTGCCTGTAGGTATAGGCCCTGTCTTCGCCGGGCTCGTTGCCTTCCCACTGGATGGCGATCTTGTTGCCCCTCTTCTCGAGCTGCCTGTCCAGGCAGTTGTAGGAGACATTGAGCTTTCCGTTGACGAAATACTTCACGTAGATGTCGCCCTTGCGGAAGTCGAAGTTGTAGTCTTCGACCTTGTCCCACTTCTTGAACCAGGTCACGTACTCCGATGCGACCTCGCTCCAGAATTTCTCGGATTCCTTGATGGAACGCTCCCAGAGTTTCTTGTAGGCGTCCATTCCGCTGATGTACGCCATCTTCTTGATTTTCTCCGGGACTGGATACACTTCTTTCAACTGTACTTCAGCCATCTTCTCTCCACCTCCATAGTTTCTGCTTTATTCATCAAAGGGAGACCATTCCTTGTCTTGAGCCCCGTGAAAGGCAAGAAAACTCCCCCGTGCCGTTCGCAGGAATTTCACTCCCCCGGTTGCCGCAGGGCATGATGAAAGCGGGGCCACGCCACTCGGACCCCGGTCTTCACTCGACTTTTTCTTTCAAAGCGAAATCACAGATGACCGCTTGAGCGTGAGCCGGAAGAAAACCCAGATTAATATTAAAAATCATTAACTTATAATCTGAGTCCCGGCTCTTGAAACGGAGGGTTCCGTAAAAGTCGAAGGAGTATAAATTAGCCTCCCCATCATGTCAAGTGAAAATTTATTTGTTTTCGAATCTTAAATTCGAATCAAAGGGGGCTTCCCGGCATGCTGTCGTGCCGGATAACAAAACAAGTGGTAAAAAAACATTACCCCCCGGGAGACTGTTGCAATTTTAACACAGGCCGGGGTCTTCAAGGGACCATCGGGGAGACGAGATCCCAACGGAAATATTGACCGAATATACAACTAAATCAATGACATGTTTATTTAAGGGAGGGGATGCCTGACTCATGGTATGTTACTTGCTCACACGATTGGCGCACCACGATTATAAGTCAAGGCATCAGGATCATTTCATAATTTCATCCGTGCAAAACCCCTGGTGTGGGCAGTGCCCCGGGGATTTGCGAAGGCCAGAAAAACCTTGACAAGGTTATGGTGCGATGCTAGTTTTTGACCCGAATTTTTAAAAGGGGCGGTTTGCCCCGAAAACAGGAAGGGGGTGGTAGGTCACTAAAAGGCAGTTTTCAGGCCGGCGGATAGGTCCTCCGGGCCTGGGGCATGCGGAAGTTGAGGCCGCATGCTGACGTGTTGAAAAGGGGGGATATCCCCGAGGGATATCCGGAAAAATCAAAAAAACAATCAGGAGGAGAAAATGAGAAAGATTCTACTCGTATTATTCGCATTCGGGTTCGTGTTGGCTCTGAGTGCGCCCGCCTCCGCCGTTGAACTCAAGGTCAGCGGTTCTTACTACGCGACGGGCATGTACATTGCCGACCCCAGCTTCAAGGAAAGTGGAGATCGCACGCGCGACGTAAATGGCAGTTCGGCGAGCTTCGTCGGCCAGAGGCTGAGAATCCAGCCCGAGTTCAAGATCGCCGAGGGTCTCACGCTGACGACCCGCTTCGACGCCCTGGAGAAGAAGTGGGGCGACAGCTCCTGGGGCAAGGTCCACACCTGGGACAACACGAACCGTCCCGTTGATGCGGCGGCGCCTGGTGTCGGCTCAGGGTATACACTCACCGGCAGCCAGATCAGGACGCAGGAGAACCTCGAGTGGGAGCGCGCCTACGTGGATTTCAACACCGCCATCGGCCGCTTCATGGTCGGCTACTTCGACTGCATCTGCTACGGAACGCTGTTCCTGAACACCCACGTGAGCCGTGCGGGCGTGCAGTACATGTACCCCATGGGGCCCTGGACCTTCGGGGCCAAGTGGGAGAAGGTGCATGAGGGCGGCTCCTACGGTACAGGCGGCTCGGCCCCCAGCCTCCGCTTCTCGAACAAGGACATGGATGTCTACTCCATCGATGTGACCTACCGTTGGAAGACCGGTGTTGCGGGCGCCCAGTTCCAGTACTATGCTGACGATTTCGGCGAGTACAGCGGCGGCTACGCTGCCCAGTTCCCTCCGAATACCGCAGCGCTGGTTGCGCCCAACTTCACGCGCAACGTGTACGCCATCAATCCCTTCTTCCAGGCGGCCATCGGCAACCTCGCCCTCGAGGGTGAATTCTGGTACGGCTTCGGCGACTGGATTGACTTTAAGGGCAGCGGTGACGATGTCGACCTGGAAGCCTACGCGGCATACCTGAACGGCAAGTTCAGCATTCCGGGTACGAACTTCTACGTCGGCGCCCTCGGATCCATTGAGTCCGGCGACGCAGATGCGACGGACGACGACCAGAAGGGAAGCGTCCTCAGCAGCTACTTTTCGATGGGCCAGGCCTGGGATCCCTTCCTCTACATGATGAACGACCTCGTCAACACCTACACCGGCAACTGGAATCCCTACGGAGCTTCGCTCGGCACCTGGGAAGACAACGCCATCCTCTGGAAGCTCTACGCCGGCTGGAACATCACCCCGAAGCTCAATCTCGAGGTGGCCTACGGGTCTGCGTGGGCGGATGACACACCCGCCGGCGTCGACGACGAGTACGGTTCCGAATTCGACATCTTCGCGACCTACAAGATCTACAACAACCTCTCCTACATGGTCGGGTTCGGTTACTGGTGGGTCGGCGACTACTTCAAGGCTGGCACAAGCGCCGACCTCGAAGACAGCTACCTCGTCATGCACAAGCTGACCCTCGCCTTCTAAGGCCTGTTTCGGCAACGGCATGAAAACCCGAAAGCCCCGGGGGACCCCCCCCGGGGCTTTTTTCTTTCCGCGCCCCGCCCGACACCTGCGGTCACCCATTGACAGTGGGGGGGCTTTTTCGTATACAGGGCGGGAAGAAAAGAATTCCGGGGAAAGGATTTTATGGGGGAAATCAAACGGCTGCACGGACGTTACGGTCCGCTCGCGGGGTACGCCCTTGTCCTGATCTGCGCCCTTTACGCGAGCCTCTCCCTGCTGCTGGAAAAGGCGAGGGACTTCCCCGGGACCGCCTGGCAGGATCCCGTCTCCCTCCACGAACGGAGAATCGAACCCCTGAAATCCCTCCTCCCGCCCCGCGGCGCCGTCGGGTACCTGACGGCGCTGGACAGCGAAAAGATCTTTGCCCGGGAGCGGTCGCTCAAAGACGTGGAACTCCTGGGCCACTTCATCCTGACGCAGTACACCCTCGCGCCCGTTTTTGTCTACAACACCCCGGATCGTTCGCTTGTCGTCGGCAATTTCATCGGGTCGAACCCCGACCCGTCACGCGTCACCCGGGAGGGGCTTTCCCCCATGAAGGATCTCGGAGACGGCCTCATTCTGTACCGGCGAAAGGAATAGCCCTTGGCCGCCCTTTTAACCACCTCACTGATTCTCCCTCTTTTGATCGGGTTTTCCCTCAGCCTCTTCTTTCTCCCGCCGGGAGATCACAGGATCACCCCGCTTCTCCGGGTCTTTCTCGGGGCGGGCGCGGGGATCGGGGTGGTGTCGCTCGCCGGCTTCTGTTTCCTCTTTATTCCCGTCGGGTCTTCCTTCTTCCTGCGGGAATTTGCCCTTGCGGCCTTCGGCGCCGCCCTCGTCTGGTCGGCCTGGAGGAAAGGTATTCTCCGGGAGGCCTACGCGCGGGCCGGCGGGACAACGACGCGGGATCGAAAAACGCTTCTCACCCCCCTCGCCCTTGCCATCACGGCCCTATCGGCGGCGGCTACCTTCGCCATCGCCGTTTACAGGGAGCCCCACGGGAAGTGGGACGCCTTTCTCATATGGAACATGCACGCCCGCTTCCTCTTCCGGAGCGGGGAGAACTGGATGGATTACTTCAGAAGCGGTCTCGACTGGACGCACCCCGATTACCCCTGCCTCCTCCCCCTCTCGATCGTCAGGGTCTGGGAATACTGCGGCGGTGAGACCCTCGCGGCGCCCATCGCAATCGCGCTGCTCTTTACCCTCCTCGTCGCCGGTCTGCTCTGGACGGCCCTCGGAACGCTCCGGAACAATGAACAGGGATGCCTCGCCGCCATGCTCCTTGCCGCAAGCCCTCTTTTTGTCCTCGTGGGCGCCTCGCAGCTTGCCGACATTCCGCTTTCCTTCTTCATCCTCGGGGCAATCGTCGTCCTCTTCCTCCACGACCGCCTCGAAAAGCCAGGCTCGAGTGCTGTCGTCATGGCCGGCCTTCTCGCGGGGCTTGCCGCCTGGACGAAGAACGAGGGCATCCTCTTCTGCTCTCTCATTCTTCTCGTGCGTCCGGTCATCACCGGTTTCTACGAGGGACCCCGCCGGGCCGCGGGGGAATTTGTCAGCCTTTTTGCCGGAGCCGCGCCCGCTCTCCTTGTCCTTTTCTTATTCAAGACGGCCATAGCCCCCCCGAGCGATCTGCTGGCGGGACAGACCGCCGGGGGCTTCGTGGAGAGGCTGGGTGACGCCGGACGTTACGGAACCGTCCTTATGAGTTACCTGAGGACAGGCCTGACCTTCACGCAGGGCATCCCCGATGTCCGCGCCCCCTTTGTCGTGAACCCCTTCATCCCGGGGTTCATCCTTCTTGCCGCCTATCTCGCCCTTTCGGGCATCGAAAAAGACCCCCGCGACGGGAGGGGGTTTCTAACGGGTTGGGCGGTGGTTGCCCTCACGCTCGCCGGTTATTTCTTCGTCTTCATCATGACGCCGCACGACCTCAAATGGCACCTGCTGACGGCTCTCAACCGTCTGTTTCTCCAGTTTTGGCCGGCAGTGATTTTTCTGGTTTTCATGGCCGCCCGCGGTTACCGGCCGGCCCCGGCGGAAGAATCGCCCGGGGAGCGGCAGAAGGGAAGCCGGAAAGCGCCGCGCAAACAGAAGAAGGGGAGAAAAGAATGAAGCTTTCGATCATCATTCCCTGTTACAACGAAGAGCGGACGATACGCGAGGTTGTCCGGGCGGTCCTGGCGGCGCCCGTTCAGGAACGGGAAATCATCGTCGTGGACGACTGCTCGCAGGATGGGACGCGGGAGATCCTGCGAACGGAAATCGCGCCCCTTGTGGACAGGGTGATCTACCACGAAAAAAACGCCGGCAAGGGGGCGGCGCTCCGTTCCGGATTCGCCGCGGCGACGGGCGACGTGGTCATCGTTCAGGACGCGGACCTCGAGTACGACCCGCAGGACTATCCCGTCATCCTGGAGCCCTTCCGGGCGGGGAAGGCGGACGTCGTTTTCGGCTCACGCTTCATGGGCGGCCGCCCGCACCGGGTTCACTTTTTCTGGCACTACGCCGGCAACCGGTTCCTCACGCTCCTGTCCAACATGTTCACGAACCTCAACCTCACCGACATGGAAACGGGTTACAAGGCCTTCCGGCGGGAGGTGATCCAGTCCATCACCGTGGAGGAGAACCGCTTCGGAATCGAACCCGAGATCACGGCGAAAGTCGCCGGAATGGGGCTTCGCATCTACGAGGTGGGGATCTCCTATTACGGGCGCTCCTACGCCGAGGGGAAGAAGATCGGGTGGAAAGACGGCGTCCGCGCCGTTTATTGCATCCTGAAGTACAGCCTCTTCAAGTGACGGGCCGGGATAAAACCCCACCCGTCCACGACCTTGACAAGGGGCGGGGAATGGGTAAAATAAACAGGCAAATGGTGGATGGAACAGGGTCAAGAGGGTGAGAAAAGCCTTTAGCCTTTAGCCTTTAGCCTTTAGCCTTTAGCCTTTAGCCTTTAGCCTTAGCAACGGAGTTGCGATCATGCCCTTATACGACTACGAATGTGTAAAATGCGCCCATACCTTCGAGGCCTTCCATAAGATATCGGAGGGCAACGAAAAGCTGGTCTGCCCGAAATGCGGCGCGGGCCGTCCGAAAAAGCTCGTTTCGCGTTTCAAGACGGATGCCTGGTCCAAGTTTCTCGACACGATGGAACGGAGGATCAGCCCGCATAAGTTTAAATGAGGCCGAAGGGCCAGTGGTGAGTGCTGAGTGGTGAGTGGTGAGCAAGACTAAAAGATTTGTTTAATTCAAAACTTGTATATTAAATCCCTATCGCAAAGTTTAAAGTTTATGTTAAACGCTCGTTCATCAGGCAGTTCACGTCGTGGTAGACCGTATCGAAACAGGGTTGAGAGCCCGTTTTTGAGCTTGGGTCGCC